>PVML01016908.1_pt1 | contig 95678 bp, 88 predicted proteins | sample 1853371 | NCBI WGS metagenome assembly PVML01 (sample SAMN08533508, study PRJNA380276) | Human gut metagenome, whole genome shotgun sequencing project. | isolation source: participant 1, chromium library | host: Homo sapiens | collected 2017 | reverse complement strand
GATGCTATCCATTAGTGCCTCAAAATTTCTAGTTGCAGAAACATCGTCCGGAGATTATAATTTCCATAGGTGGACTTGCAAACTGTCAGATGATTATTCTCTGAATAGTAAACAAACCTGCAAGCCACCAGAACTACACACAATAATGACAATATAGCAATGGTACTGGATTGGTACTAAAAATGTGTGAAACGAAGAATAATGAGTGGAAAAGATGCTGGTTATCAATACAAGAAGGTATAGATAATTATTTTAAAAAAACCAGAATCAAACCAAACTTTGCGAGTTTGAATAAGTTATGTATCCCAAGGCAATCTCTTTTATCCTCAAGGGGAAAAAATCTATAGCCAGGGAATGAATAAAATAAAGACCTTGTAGAGCGTGAAAACTATTCTATGAGGTCTTGTTTTTGGCTTAAAATCATGAACAAAATATATTTATTTGAATGAAACAAAGAGTGATGTTATAGGTTAAAAAGGAGGTCAAAATGTTATTCTTATGTTACCCCAAATGTTCAACCTGCCAAAAAGCAAAAAAATGGCTGGAAGAACACAACATAAACTATACAGAGCGCAATATTGCAGAAAACAATCCATCCTACGAAGAATTAAAGGAATGGCATGCCAGAAGTGGTCTCCCGCTCAAGAGATTTTTTAATACCAGTGGGCTTTTATATAAGGAAATGAAGCTAAAGGACAAGCTCCCTACAATGAGCGAAGAGGAACAGTTAAAGCTGCTTGCAGCCAACGGAATGCTTGTAAAGTGACCGATGCTTATAGATGAAGATACAGTACTTGTAGGATTCAAAGAAGCAGAGTGGAGGGTCCATGACAACAAATGAATCAGCTTTTGTCAAAGAAATATTCTCAAAGGATTCTAGTGGTCACGAAAAGGGTATGCAAAATCATAGATGAAGTTTCATTTGCAGGAACTGATTCTGTAATCCCTGACAGCATAGAGGGAAAGTGCGTGCAGGATGCAGACAGGCTTGACGCTATTGGTGCTATAGGCATTGCCAGAACCTTTGCCTATGGCGGCAGCAGGGGGAGAAAGATTTATAACCCGGAGATAGGACCTAAGCTTCAAATGAATAGGACAGAGTATAAGAAAAATCAAGATTCCACAAGTATCAATCATTTTTACGAGAAATTGCTATTGCTCAAAGATATGATGAATACAAAAACCGGAAAAGCAATCGCCGAACACCGGCATGATGTTATGGAAAATTTCCTTGAAGAATTTAAGCAAGAGTGGGATAGTATATTATAATATAACCAGCTAATTTAAAATAAGAATGGACACTCAATTATAGAAATAAAATACAAAAGGACATAATGCTATGAAAAAATTTATCTCATGGAACATCGATTCCATCAATGCTGCCCTGACATCCGAATCAGCAAGAGCGGTATTATCCAGAAATGTATTAGAGACAATCAAGGCAGAAAATCCAGACCTTGTTGCAATACAGGAGACCAAGCTTCCAGCCACTGGTCCTTCAAAGAAGCATATAGATGAGCTGGAAAAATATTTTGCAGGCTACCATATCGAGTGGGTCAGCTCTATGCCGCCGGCAAGAAAAGGTTATGCAGGAACCATGATTCTTTATAAGGAAGGAATGGAGGCAAAGAAGTCCTGTCCAAGGATTGGAGCACCAGATACAATGGATGACGAGGGCAGACTGCTCACATTGGAATTTGATGACTTTTATTTCGTAAATGTGTATACACCTAATGCAGGAGATGGCTTGAAGCGTCTCAAGGAAAGACAGGAGTGGGATATCCAGTATGCCAATTATTTAAGTGGGCTTGACCAGATAAAGCCGGTCATTGCCTGTGGTGATTTTAATGTGGCACATGAGGAAATCGACCTCGCAAATCCGGCGGGAAATCATATGTCGCCAGGTTTTACAGATGAGGAGAGAGATGGGTTTACAAATCTCTTGTCAAAGGGATTCGTGGACACCTTCCGCTATATTCATGGAGATGTAAAGGATGTTTACTCATGGTGGGCACAGAGAGTCAAAACCAGTAAAATCAATAATTCGGGCTGGAGAATTGACTATTTTCTGGTAAGCGACCGTATCAAGGATAAGGTGGTTTCGTCTGGTATGCTGGATTCTGGGGAGAGACAGGATCATACACCGCTTTCACTGGAGATAGAGATATAGAAAGCTAAAGCAAATTATTTTCCTACGGACATTAATCCGTGGGTCTATTTATAGTAGAACTGATGATAGACAGGCTTTTAGAAATTTCAACTAAGACTGCCAGGAAGAAAATAGCAGATGCACTCATTGAAGGGCATCCACTTAGAATCGAGGGTGGGGATTTCAGAATTTGTGACGGTCAGAGCAGCAACTGTAGCTTTGGAGGCTGTTACAAACAGGAAATTTACAAAAAATATGCAGCAGAAAAAGGAGAATGTATCATGAGAATAGCAGTAACATATGAAAATGGACAGATTTTCCAGCACTTTGGACACACAGAGACATTTAAGATTTACGATGTAGAGGAAGGAAAAGTAGTACATTCAGAAGTAGTAAATACCAATGGAAGCGGACATGGCGCATTGGCAGGAATTCTTAATGCATTGAATGCAGATGTTTTGATCTGTGGTGGAATCGGAGGCGGTGCACAGACAGCGTTAGCGGCAGCCGGGATTAAGCTTTTCGGAGGAGTTTCCGGAGATGCAGATAAAGCAGTAGAAGCTTTTATCAATGAAACACTCGATTATAATCCGGATGTTAAGTGTTCTCACCATGAGCATAACCACGGGGAAGGACATACATGTGGCGAGCATGGATGTGGAAGCCATAGCTGTCATTAAGAAGAATAGCAAAAAATAATAATACGAAGGATGTGCCAAGGTAATGGAGAAGTTACCGTAGTGCATCCTTTTTAAGTTATGCCCCAATGATCAATGCCGCATATCCCCAATCCCATATGAGCTTTGCAAAGCTGTTTTCCAGATAAGTACGTATATCACCATCATCATAGCCTGTCATGCGTGAGATTATTACTATATAGTTGCGCACAGTTTCATAAGTAAGCGGGCTTTTGGGATTAATACTGTACCATAGGAAAAGACTCTGCCGTATAGCCGTGTATTCCATAATGATCCATTGATACTGCATTACCATATGTTCAATTATTTTGGAACTACTTCCAGGGATTATCAGATCTGAAAATAGTTCATTGGAAAGAAAATTACGGAAGACTATATCATGATCGGTGATCATATCACAAAATAAATTCCAAATTCCAGAAAGTTTACTGCCGGTACCGCTATCGGTCAGCCTGTCATCTGGTTTATCCGGTGAAAAAGTTCCTTTAGGATATTTTTCAGCTTCAGCTAATATTGGCTGCAAAAATCCTGTATACAATCCTTCCTTACTATAATTTACCGCAAGATCCTGAAGCAGTTCATTGCACTCTGTAAAAGTATCATCAGCAGGGACATTGATATCTGCCAGAGCTGAATGGAGTTCAAAAAGAGTCTGCTTTGAAAAATACTCGTTTATCTGTGAGATTGTAACGGGTTGATTTTTATATAATTCCAATAAAATATAGAATCCTTCAAATAAGGCTTCTTCAATAGAAAGATTCTTATTTTGTAATAACTTGATCAGATTATCACGGACTAAAAACATTGGAGATGAATGATCCACGATCGAAGAGACTGTTGGAAATTCAATATTTTTTTCGCACCACAGGTCAATAACAGCCGGGCAGCATGGCATGAGTGAAGCTTCAGTATGCGTTGAAAACTCATGGATTTCTCTAGGAAACAATGTACACGTTTCAGATAGCACACTATCCCCATAGGAAGTTACCAGATGACATAATTTATCCTGGGAAAGAAAAGGACAGCGGTGATTTTGATCTAACCCGATCACGTGGGCACCATCTTTTTTACAGGTGTATGCGGTTAAATTTTTCCTTTTATCTGATATGGTATCGGGTGGTAAAATCTTCTTCCATTTTCGGTTTGTGTCATCATCGACTGTGATTTTCCATTCCTGGCAGCAGGTTATAGTGCATCTGTCAGCTATGCAGTGAAATTTATTGTAATAATCAGGGAAAATGTGTTCCATAGTGCTCCTAGCTAATGATTTATATTTATGGACTCGAAATAAAGTCATTAGTATTTTAGATGATGCCGTAGAAAGTTGCAACATATATAATAACTTTCTTTTGACTTGCTATATATGTAAATGATATTATAGATCATAACCATGTAGCACCCTTACATTGGAATGAAAATAATAAATTAACTTACAGAAACTAAACTTCAAGGAGGCATACCTGAAATGATAATCGATGCATTTGATGATTCAGAGGTTTTATTTGGACCAAGAGACTTTTTCGGTGAAAAAAAGAATTTGTGTGAAAAATGCATTATAGTATTTTCAGAACAGATATTTGAATATATGCTGGAAACATTTGAACATAATGAGGCTGGTGTTATAAGATGCTGTAACGGAACTACACCTGTATACATTTTTGATATAGAAGGAATGAAGATTGCAGGATATTTAAGTCATATAGGCTCTGCTATGGCTGGAGGAGATGTTATAGATGCAAACTGGCTTACAGGAGCCGGAAAATTTATAATGTTTGGTTCGGCAGGATCATTGGATAGCAAAAGCACAGATGGTAAATTTGTTATTCCGACAGAAAGCTATCGGGAAGAGGGAATGAGCTATAATTATGTTAAGCCTGCTGATTTCATAGAAATAAAAAATTCTGATATAGTAAAAAATATATTTGATGAGTTAAAGCTACCAAATGTCCAGGGAAAAGTCTGGACTACAGATGCTATCTATCGGGAAACTAGGGCCAAACTTTCGGCAAGAAAAGCAGATGGCTGTATAGCTGTTGAGATGGAACTTGCAGGAGTTCAGGCAGTATGTGATTTTTATGGATGGGAGCTGTATAATTTTCTGGCTACGGGAGATGTATTGGATCAGGAAAATTATGATGTTTCAGGTCTTAAAGATGCGAATCATAATATGGACAAATTATATATTGCAATCGAAATAGCAAAAAGAATTTAGAAAATATTTGATCAGATCAAAAAAGAAGAGATGGATGAAATCTCTTCTTTTTTTAATTTCCAAAAAGAATTTTCACGATCATTTTTAATTTTTGATAGAATATATTAAAAAAGTTCGTAATACAAAGTGTAATTACATAACAACTCAGATGCATCGAGGGAAGCCATCGGCACGATAAGGCAGATGGGGAAGGATAGGGAACTTATGAAAATAGGAGAAAAAAATTATATAAAACAGCTTCGGCTTCACAATGAGAAGGCGCTTGCCTATGTCATTGATGAGTATGGAGGACTGATTATGTCGGTGATCCGCAAACATCTCTTTTATCTGCCGGAAAAGCAGGAAGAATGTTTTGATGACGTTCTGCTTAAGATCTGGCAGAACATAGAAAGCTTTGATGAGAACAAGAGTACGTTTCGGAATTGGGCGGCTGCGGTGGCAAAATATCAGGCGATTGATTATCTGAGGAGCTATCGCAAGGAACTTCAGACAGTAAATATTGAAGATGCGGTGATCGTGCAGGAAGACCATGCACTAGCCGGAATGATAGAAAAAGAGATCGATTTAGAAGTTGAAAAAATGCTGGAATGCTTAAAGCCACAGGACAGGGAACTTTTTTACAAACTATATGTGGAAGAAAAAAGCATGAAGCAGATAAGCTGCGAGACCGGGATAAAGCAGGAAGTCATATATAACAGGCTTTCACGCGGAAGAAAGAAGCTGCGCAGAAATATATTAGAAGAAAGAGGTGCCTGAGTATGGGAAAAAATATTTATGAAATGTTAAACGATGTAAAAATAAATGAAGATGAATACGAAAAAATGGAATTAACAGAATTTGATAAAGCACAAAAGCAGAAGCGCATATTAAAAAAGATAAAGAAACACAACAAGTCAGGCAAAAATATAAGAAAAGCAGCTCTGGCAGCAGCCGCCGCATGTGCTGTGGTAATAGGGGCAGCAGGAGCAGCAAATCCTGCAATGGCGAAGGATTTATTCAGCAGCACAATAGGAAAACTCATAGAAAACCGTCAGGGAACAAAAGATGAGAAAGAAACAAAAATTTATGAAAAGATTGCAGAAGGATCTTTGACGGCTCAGGAGGAAACTGCAAAGCATCAGGACAAAAACTACAATACGAGTGCAGATGTGAATGGTGTGAATGTGTCTATTTCAGATATCTATTGTGATGGATACATTGTGTACTATACAGCAGTATTAAAGACAGATAACGAAGAATTGAATCAGGCTGACTTTATAAGTGCAGGAAAAGGAAGTGATACGGTAACAGTAAATGGAATAGAACCCGGAGGATTCAGGATGTCATTTGAAAAAGCATCAGATGGAACATTCGTAAAATCAGGTGAAATAGATCTGATGGATATTGGCAGAGACACAGATGAAGAATCATTTGCAGATGAGGACACACTTGAAGTTGAATGTGCTATGGAAAATCTGATCGGTTATAAGGATGACGAGTGGGATGAAAACGGTGAATACATGAGTACAGGAAAGGTAGACGGAGAATGGAAAATGAGTTTCCCTGTTACAGTAGACCGTTCTGCAAATGTGACATATCAGATCAACAAGGAAGATAATGGAGTAAAGGTATGTGATGTTGTAAAAACAAAGGCTGGACTTGTACTTACAGTTGAAACACCTGATTTTGCAAAAAAACCATATAATGATCCGTACAATGACCCTGATCTGGCAGTTGTCGATACTGATGGAAATTGTCTGCAATGGCTATATGGTGGAATTTATAAGCAAAACGATGACGGAACAGCAATTTATAAAATCATGGTGCTTTATGAAAACCAGACAGACCTTACATTTGAGGTGACCAATAAGAATGTAAATGATAAAAAAATTGCTTCAATTGATTTTGAGATCCAGTAATATAGTTAAATTCCAATGATATTTTGGAGTGAAAACCATGCGGCAGCTTTATTTAAACCGCATGGTTTTTATATATAAACTTAAAAAAGTTACCAGATACGTTAATTATTCATTGTAGAGATAAGTTTATTCAGGCCACACAAAGTGTGCATTACCGGCTTCAAGACCATCTATAAGTATATTCTGACCAGTGCAGAAACGATTGGTAACAGTCATAAAATAAGCCCAGTCAGCAGCTTCATCAACACCCATCCAGCGTTTTAAAGGGGTCTGTTCCATAATCTGATTCCATAATTTTTCATCATCCATAACAGGGCGGTTAAGCTCGGTGGCAACTCCACCGAAATCGAGACTGTTACATGTTGCACCGTATTTTGCAATGCGAAGAGCAATATTTTTTGCATATGCAAGCACTCCGCCCTTGCTGGCAGCATATTCAGGAAATTCAGAGCCTGTGTGGCCGCTGGAGGATCCTATCATGAGTACAGAGCGGATATCAGGATGGATAGCGTATTTTTCAGTAATTGAAATTGTCCCTTTTAAGTTTACATCTATATCATCGGAATTCTGGACACCTGCATTATTTATCACGATATCAAAAGGGGCAAATTCAGGAAAATCTGCCTTGTCACGGATATCCATACATATGTGGGTATAATTTGAATGTGTTATGGAAGCTGGTTTTATATCAAATCCAATGACATCATGTCCTTCCTTTAAAAATTTTTCTGCAATAGCTTTACCTATGCCTGAACTTGTTCCTGTAATAAGAATTCTCATAATAAACCTCACATTCTATACATAATGATAATTATGCCGTTGTTTTATTAAAAATGCAGCAGTAAAACATAAAGTAAACATTTCTGCAACGATCACGGCAAACCATATTCCTTTTATTCCAAATATTATAGGAAGTATTATAACTGATACGATCTGAAATACAAGTGTTCTTAAAAAAGATATTATAGCAGAGATTATACCGTTGTTTAATGAAGTAAAAAAGGCGGAGCCAAAAATATTAAAGCCATTTATCAGGTAAACAAGACAGTATATCCTAAATCCCTCCTGTGTCATGGCAAGAAGTTCATTGTCGTATCCTACAAAAAGCCTTGCAAGCGGTATTGCAATGATCTGTGAGATGACAGCCAGAAGTATTCCCCAGATCGTAACAAGAGTCATGCTTTTTTTGAACAGGTTTTTTAATTCATCGTGATTGCCGGCACCATAATTGAAACTTATAAGAGGTGCACTTCCTATTGAATAACCGAAAAATATTGCAACAAAAATAAAATTGACATACATGATCGTTCCGTACGCTGCAACACCATTTTCCCCGGCAAATTTCATAAGCTGGACATTATAAAGTGAATTTACGATTGAACTTGAGAGGTTTGTCATAAGCTCAGATGAACCATTTACACATGTTTTAATAAAAACCGAAATATTGATCCTGGTTTTACATAGGCGAAGCAGGCTGCTGTTTTTTCTGGAAAAATATATTATAGGAATAATACCGCCAAGCAATTCCCCACATACTGTAGCAGCTGCAGCACCGGCAAGTCCGAACCCAAAAGCTCCGACAAACAGTGCATCAAGAATGATATTTGTAACACCGGATGCCACGATTACACTAAGTCCGAGTTTAGGTTTTTCGGCAGCAACAAAAAAACTCTGGAATACATTCTGAAGCATGAATGCAGGCATGGAAATGAAAGAAATCCGTGCATACATTGTGCAGTTTGAAAGTAATTGTCCCTTCGCACCAAGCATGGAAGCTATTGTGGGAGTGAGAAATGCTCCTATAATTGAAAGCACTATGCCGCCGGCGGCCGTTATATAGATAAGCATTGAGAAATACTCATTTGCCTCTTTCTTTTTTCCTTCACCAAGTGTTTTTGCAACTATCGCACTGCCTCCTGTTCCGATCATAAAACCTAGGGCAGAAAGTCCCATGAGGAGCGGTACGATAAGGTTTATGGCAGCGAGGGCAGTTTTACCTGCAAAGTTAGAGACAAAGAGTCCATCAACAACACTATATATAGAAGTAAAAATCATCATTACTATGGATGGAAGTACAAATCGTAATAATTTTTTGAATGTAAAATGTTCTGATAATTGAATCTGCATATTTATTTCTCCCATTACATAAAATGTACTTTCGGAATTTTCTTCAAACGAAGCATTCTGGCTATATTTCCGATATACTGCTTCCATTTTCTCGTCGTACATACCATGTACGCACTGCGAAAATGTCATTGTATATCGAAAATCTATCTAAGAATGCTTCATTTAGAAGATTCCGGTAGTACATTATAAAAATATACTTGTATGAGCATAGTATGATTACAGACTTATGTCAACTATAATATTTATTTTTATCACACATTAAGACCGGGTTTATCATTGACAATGTATATGTGTATATTATTAAATACTATAGTATGATTAAAGAGTCAGAAGTTACCATCGATGCATACTTGCATGCAATTCAATGTATACATTAGTGACCGGCACTACAGGAATGTGCCGGATGCAGTATATCAAAAATCTATCTCAGAATTCTTCATTTAGAAGATTCCGAGAGCACATTATATAAAATTGGAGGATTAAATATGCGATTACGAAAATTTTTAGGAATAATGATTGCTGTACTGGCGATTGCCGGATGCTGTGTTTTTGCATACTATCAAATAAATCCTGATTCAGCAGACAGGATAAAAGCAGAAAAAAATACAAAAGTGGAAGAAAAACACACTCCAAAGATTCCATCACCGGTTGATTCGATATCTTATCTTGATGAGTCAGATAAATCACTGGATTTAAAAAGTGTGCCTGAATCATATCTTGATCCGGCTGATCAGCAGGGGGAACTTGATACATTAGAATATGAAACAAAAGATTATGACGATGATGAAAAAGAGATGACTAAGTATGTAGTGGTATATACACCATATGATTATAACCCGGAAGAGGAGTATGACATAATTTACATGCTTCACGGACATACAGGAAGTGCAAACACGTGGCTTGGCTCACCGGACGATCCGAATTATACAAAAAATTGTCTGGATCATCTCATAGAAGACGGGTATGTAAAGCCTATGATCGCAGTCAGCATGACTTACTATGATAATAATGAAGACGAAGATACAGACAATTATGACAGGGATTTGCTTGAGCCGTTCGGAAAAGAGTTAAAAAACGATATAATCCCGGCTGTGGAAAGTAAATACAGCACATTTGCAAAAAATATAGATGCAAAAGATCTCACAGAAAGCAGATGTCATAGAATATTCTGTGGATTTTCCATGGGAGGTGTGACTGCAAGTTACCGTATATGTGACTCAATGGACTATTTCAGATATTTTATTCCGCTTTCAGGCTCATTTTACTGGTCAAATCTGCTTTCGCAAAATGACAATAAATTTAACAGTGGTATATATATGGCAGACGCAATTAAAAAGCAGGGATATGGATCGGATGATTTCTTCATTTTCTCTGAAGCTGGAACAGAGGATTTTGCATATGATGTTGTAAAATATCAGGTCAGTGATATGCAGACAATGGGAAGTATGTTTAAATTCGGTATGCCGGGAGAGGATGGAGTTAACTGTGCATACGGAATAGGGGCAGACGAAGACCATGATCGTCATGGAAGGACAACAGCCATATACAATATTCTTCCTTTTATTTCAGATATGATATCAGAATAAAAATAAAAAATTTTTTCAAAACCTTAAGCAGATGGCATGGCAGGAAGAACAAAAAAGAAAAAAACTCCTGTAGTAAGATATATTGTGGCAGCGGCATCACTTGCTGTATGTATCTGTGCCGGTGGAGTCGCTCTCCACATGAATATGGATCCAAAACCGGGAAAAACGGTAGAATAAATTAAATTACATGATGTTTAAGCCATTTGCGTGAATGGAAGCGTATCGTAAAAATTATTGAGCGGAGTGTCCAGTCGCATGCCATACCGATCCATACGGCGATAGGTCCAAATCCCCATACACGGCACAGGTATATGCATAGGCTTACACGACACAGCCACATTGTGCAGCATGATGTGATCATGGAAAATTTCACATCCCCGGCAGCGCGGAGACCATAAGGTGGGATAAATGCAAGAACCCAGCATATAGGTTTTACAATGGTTATAAAAGTCATCATATTAAAACACAGATCTGCACTTGCTTTTTCCATACCACCCAGCATAGTTACAGGTTTTGTCAGAGCAAACACAATAAGACAGCTTGCGATAATTACGATCTCTGATATCCATGAAAGTTTCTTTATATAATATATAGCTTCGTCTTTCCGTCCTGCTCCAAGACATTGACCGACAACTGTCATAAGACCGATACCAATGCCTATAGCTGCGATACCATTTAGATTTTCAAGTATATTTGTCATTGCCTGTGCAGCTATCGCAACAGTTCCAAGTGTAGAAACAGTTGACTGTATTGCGAGCTTTCCAAACTGGAACATACTGTTCTCGATTCCGGATGGGATACCGATGAGCAGTATTTTTTTGATCAGATTCCATTTTGGACGGATGGAAAAATAATTTTTTATACATATTGGTTCACTTTTGCGTCTTAACTGGCAGATAACAACCACCGCACAGAATATACGTGAAATCAAAGTGGAAATGGCAGCACCCCCAACACCCATGGAAAATCCAAAGATAAGGATGGAATTACCGGCAATATTCATAAAGTTTGAAATTACAGATATGATCATTGGATTTTTGCTGTTATTCTGGGAACGCATGATAGAAGCACCGGCATCATAAAGACCGATAAACGGGAATGATAAAAGTGTAAACAGAAAATAAGTCTGTGAATTTTTCATTACATCAGCATCCACAGCACCAAAAATAAATCTGAGCAGAGGATATCTGAAAATAAGGCAGAACATTGAAAGTGCAACGGATAAAAAACACATGACAAAAAGAACCTGACGGGCGGATTCGTTGGCGCCATCATGGTTTTTGCTTCCCAGATACTGTGAACAAAGAATAGCACCTCCAGCTGATAGGGCAGAAAGTGCCTGTATCACAAGGATATTGATCGAATCGACGAGAGAGACTGCTGAGATAGCCGCAGATCCGACATTGCTTACCATCATGGTATCCACGGTTCCCATCAATGAAGAAAGCAGCTGTTCAATTATAATAGGGATAAGCAGCTTTCTTAAATCCAGATTACTGTATATATGTGGATTGGAGTTATTTGTATTCATATTGATTCTTCTTTCGGTTTAGTAATAATATTTTAGCACCTCTTTATTAAAATACAATGCAATCTTAAAAAGTTCTTAATTTTTTTTCTATGGTTTTGTGGTATCCTTTTTTAGAATTTCAAAGGTTACTGTTCGCACTGTTAGGTGTGAGCAGTAACCTTCAAAGAATCAGGGAGAACATAAAAATAATGAAAAAGAATGCCTTTTTGTGTGTTATTATGGTATGCATCAGCATTTTAAGCGGCTGTGGAGCAGGGGATGATGTCTCATCCGAACAGACAATAGAAAAAAATATTAAGTATGTGACAAATGATAATGCTGCAGCATCAATGATCGAAGCAGAGCAGGAGACTGGTTCTGAAATACCGGACTCTGATACTGGGGAGAATGATACTGAAGATAATGACACAGAAGAGAATGATATTCAGGAAAATAATGAACAGTATAATGATACTGGAGCTGTAAGCGATGAAAAACAGCTTACAGGAAGTGTAGAAGTTATTAAAAAGGCAGAGTTTGTCCTGCTCACAGACGATGGCACATACTATGAATTTTTGTTTAAAAAGAAGCCGTCAGGTCTTAGGGAAATTGAAGCAGGAACCAGGGTTACAGTTACATACAATGGAGATATTTCAGAAGATAATATAATAAGCGGTGGAATTATTTCCATAGAAATACAATAAAAATGTGCGCCACATAAGGCGCACATTTTTTGGTGTACAAAGTAATGTTTAATAGTTTTTTTGTACAGTTAAGCAGGCAATCCTGCAAAAAGTTGCGATCAGGCTTCGTCAGAAGCTTCTTCATCCTCATCGTCTGCTACATCATTGTGTGATGCTATTACACGAACGATAGTAGTATCAAGAGGTGTGTGTATGTCTACATTTTTATCTTTAGCCATATCAAGATCACCGACCTTTACACTGTCACCGAGTTTTAACTTGCTACAGTCAATGTCGACTTTACTTACGATCGCATCAGGGGTAGCTTTATAAGAAACCTCCTCGAGAAGCTGCTCTAAGACACCTTCAGTAACCATCTCTTTGTTGTGAAGAACGATCTCTGCAACAGAGTGGACTTTTTCACCCTTTACGAGTGCCTGAAAATCCATCTCGATAATCTGGCGTGTCATTGAATCGTAGTCGAGTTCTTTCATCAGTACATCATACTGTTTTCCATCCAGATCTACATAAAGCTGGCTGCCCTTTGGACACTCACGGGCGATACGCTCTGCTTCCTGTTTCTCAATCTTAAGAGGGATAGAGCCTTCGAACTCTTTGCCGAAAAGATTTCCGGTAACATATCCATTCCTTCTAAGTCTTTTAGCCTTTGTTTCCATGTCTCTTTTTTGTACTTTTAAAGTAGTCATTTGTCTTTTCCTCCGTCTATACAAAAATTGATAACATAGGGATGTTTGCGGAATGTCATTATTCAGTTTAAATGGCGTTTCGTTTCTCTTGTTTCAACTGTGTTATAGCACTCCTGTACTGATTCGTCAAGACAAAATTTTAAATCATTAACTAAAACTTCCCATATGCATAATGTGGGAAGTTTTAGTCATTAAGCTTCAAATATCTTATTGTGACAAGTTTGAGTTAAATCTTTTAATTTATGTGGGACAGTAATATAATAGTGATAACGAATATATAGCAGGAGGTTTTATATATGCCTTGTACAACAATTTTAGTAGGTAAAAAAGCATCGTATGACGGGTCAACGATGATAGCGAGAAATGACGATTCCGGGGCAGGAGGATTTACCCCCAAAAAATTTACGGTCGTAAACAGAATAAACCAGCCGAGAGTTTATAATTCCGTTATATCCCATGTAAAAATAGAACTGCCGGATGACCCGATGAGATATACATGTGTGCCGAACGCAGTAAAAGGTGAAGGAATATGGGCGGCAAGCGGTGTGAATGAGGAACAGGTTGCAATGACTGCAACAGAAACCATTACTTCAAATCCAAGAGTGCTTGGAGCAGATCCTTTAGTCGAGTACAAGCCGGCAGAGAATGATGATGCCATGCAGCCGGGCGGAATCGGAGAGGAAGATATAGTTGTTCTGGTACTGCCTTATATACACAGTGCAAGAGAAGGTGTAAAAAGGCTCGGATCGCTGCTTACACTGTATGGAACATACGAGATGAATGCGGTAGCTTTTCAGGATTCAGATGAAATATGGCTTCTTGAGACGATAGGAGGGCATCACTGGATAGCAAGAAGGGTGCCGGATAATGCATATGTTGTTATGCCAAACCAGCTTGGAATAGATGAATTTGATATGGACGATGCATTTGGTGAACAAAGAGAATTTATGTGTTCATCGGACATGAGGGAATTTGTAAAAATCAATCATCTGGATCTTTCCTGCGACGGAAAACTAAATCCGAGGGATGCGTTCGGAAGCCATGATGATTCAGATCATGTATACAATACTCCGAGAGCCTGGTATATGGAAAGATATTTAAATCCTCACAGCCAAAAATGGGATGGGGAAAATGCAGACTTTACTCCTGTATCGGATAATATCCCATGGTGTATGGTTCCGGAAAAAAAGATAACGCCGGAGGATATCAAATATCTGCTTTCGTCACATTTCCAGGGAACACCATATGATCCATATCTTTCATATGGGGATAGATCAATGAGTGGTGCCTACAGGTCTATTGGAATAAACAGGACAGATTTTATGTCGCTTATACAGATAAGGCCGGGCAGGACTGCTTCGTGCAAAGCAATCCAATGGATAGCATTTGGATCAAATGCGTTTAATGTGATGCTGCCATTTTACTCGGATGTGTATGAGACTCCGGAATATCTGGCAAATACAACAGAAGAAGTATCAACCGATAACTTTTACTGGACAAGCAGGATGATTGCGGCTATGGCAGATGCTTCCTATTCGAAATCAGTTTTTCATATTGAAAGATATAATTTATCAGTAATGTCAAAAGCTCACGAACTTATAAACCGATATGATATTGCAATTGAAAGGGAAAATGACCAGGATAGAAGGATGATGCTCAAAATAGAAGCCAATAATGCAATAGCAGCTATGGCAAAAAAAGAGGCGGCAGCAACCCTTGATAAAGTATTATATGAACTAAGCAACAGTATGAAAAACTCATATTCGAGATCAGATGCATAAGGGGGATACATGATACATAATAAAAAACCACCATTGCATAAGAGCTTTGGATACGCATTTGAGGGAATATCCACATGTATAAAAAACGAGAGAAATATGAAAATTCATTGTTGTGCAACTGTACTTGTGGTCATAGCAGGATTCCTTTTTCAAATATCGCAGATTGAATGGTGTATATGCCTTATATTATTTGGGCTTGTTATGGCACTTGAACTGGTGAACACGGCGGTGGAATCTGTAGTTGACCTCGTAACAAAAGAACGGCAGCCACTTGCAAAGATAGCAAAGGATACAGCGGCAGGTGCTGTACTTATCGCAGCTATAATGGCAGCAATAGCAGGTCTTATTATATTTGTACCTAAGCTTTTACAGATTATAGGTTATTAACTTAAACTTCCTACATTATATTGTGGCAAGGCACCGTCCGGGGTGCGGGCTTACGCTTCTTCCGATAGCGGAACTCGTCAGGATTGCTAATTTGTCGATGCCTGTTTCCAGCTCTTTCGATTATTTATGTTCATTCTACAGCTGTACACCCACACCGCGGCGTCCGTCTATGGCACACACTCGATTTCTGACGTGTCGTGTGGGAGTTAATGCCGATTTACAGCTATAGGTTGCACGGGCGCACACACGTCCAAGCTTGTAGTCTAAATCAACTTCACAACGTAAATAGCGCGTTTGGAGCACCCGTGCATAATAAACTTAGCTGGAAACGGCATTTACTCCCACTAGACTAAGGAGTATGAGAGTGTGTGCCATAGACGGACGCCGCGGTGTGGGTGTGCATCTGGAGAATGTACACAAACTTCGAGCTGGAAACAGGCACCTGACAAATTTACGCAATCCAGACGAAATGTTCCGCTATCGGAAGAAGCGTAAGCCCGCACCCCGGACGGTGCCATCAACATTATGCATATGTGAAATTTTAGGTATTAAAAGTTTAGGGTTTGTTAATTGAATTTATGTGCGAGGGTGTTAAAATATAATTATGAAATATGGTAAATATTCAATATAAAAATGTATATAAAACGGAGGTAATTGATATGGAGAAATTAAGTGAAGGATTAAAGAAAATACTACTTGCAGGCATTGGAACAGTTGCAGTGACAGCAGAAAAGTCAAAAGATGTGTTGGATGAGATGGTCAAAAGAGGTGAGCTTACTGTTGAGCAGGGAAAGGTGTTAAATAAAGAATTAAAGCATAATCTTAAAAATACCATAAAGAATAATGTGAATGTTTCTGTTAAGCCACAGAGTGGTGAGGAGCTTGAAGAGCTGCTCGGCAATATGACACCGGATCAGCTTGCTGATTTAAAGGACAAAATTTCCCAGATGCAGGAAAAAGATGCAGCAGAGCCTGAAAATGAGGAAGTAGATAAGGATGCAGATGTGGATGATGCTTCAAAGGATGCAGATACGGACGATACAGATGCTGCTGAGGGTGCAGCAGAAAAAACTGTGACTGCTGATACAAAAAGTGAATAAAGATGAACAGCCGTTTAAAGGAAATGACCTCAGTTCTCAAAAAATATAAGATCACGCAGGGGCTTACACCTGAAAAACTAAGGCTTATATTACAGGAACTGGGGCCAACATATATAAAGCTTGGTCAGATAATGTCATTACATTCTGATATCCTGCCAAAGGAATATTGTGAGGAACTCATGAAATTGTGTTCCGATGTGGAGCCTATGCCATTTGAACAGGTGGAAGAAGTTCTTTATGAATCATTTGGCTGTAAATGGAATGAGATCTTTTCCAGGATAGATAAAAAACCACTTGGGGCAGCTTCTATAGCACAGGTGCATTATGCTGTATTGAAAAATGGTGATGAAGTTGTAGTAAAAGTCCAGCGGAAAGGCATACATGACATAATGTCACGGGATATCACAATGCTTCATAAAGCGGTCAGGCTTGTTCCACCGGTGCCGATAAAAGGAATCGTCGACTTTGATATGGTGCTTGATGAAATGTGGGCGGTTGCACAGGAAGAAATGAATTTTCTTACAGAGGCTTCGAACATGGAAGAGTTTGCAAGGAACAACAAGGACATCGTATTTGCTGCAACACCATGTTTATACAGAGAATACACAACATCGTGTGTTCTTGTCATGGAATATATAGATGGATACCGCATAGATGACAAGGAAAATCTGCAAAAAGATGGATATGACCTAAATGAGATAGGAAGTAAGCTTGTAGATAACTACATAAAGCAGGTTATTGAGGATGGATTTTTCCATGCAGACCCACATCCTGGCAATGTCCATATAAGAGACGGGAAAATCGTCTGGATGGACATGGGAATGATGGGGAGGCTTTCAGAGCGTGACAAAAAAGAAATAGGAAAGGCTGTGACCGGAATTGCCTTGAATGATATCGGAATGATACAGGATGCAGTGCTTGCAGTAGGGGATTTCAGAGGAGAGCCTGATACAGCCAGACTCTATAAGGATATACGTATGCTCATTGACAAATACGGCAATCAGGAGATGGGACAGATTGACGTTGCCGTGTTTATGCAGGAGCTCATGGAAATAATGAAAACAAACAAAATAGCCCTGCCACATGGATTTACAATGCTTGCAAGAGGACTTACACAGATGGAGGGTGTGCTTGCAGATATAGCACCATCTATAAATATGGTCGAGATTGCTGCGGCAAGACTTAAGGAACAGATGTGGCAGAATTTTGACTGGAAGAGTGAATTTAAAAATACAGGAAAGACTTTGTATAAATCTGCGCACAGAGCGATAGCATTGCCACAACAGCTGGCACGTATTATTGAAGAATACGAAAGAGGGCAGACCAGGATAAATCTGGATATGCATTCTTCAGATCAGTTGTCAGGTCTGCTTCACAGACTTGTCAGAAATATCGTGATGGGATTGTGGGTTATGGCACTTCTTATAAGCTCAAGCATAGTCTGCACAACAGATATGAAGCCAAGGATTCTTGGAATACCGGCGCTTGGGGTGTTAGGATATTTATTTGCTGTGATAATTGTTTTATATACTATAGTAAAGCATTTTATTTCCAGAAAATAATATCATAAAATAATACCCTGAAATAAATACCCTGTAATAAATACAGCCGTATTACGAAGATTATTCGTAATACGGCTGTATTTTTGGATTATTTAGATTTTTTGTTTTTGTCTTTATCTTTATCTTTATGATCTTTGTCTTTTTTCTTTGTAACATCCTTCTTAGTTTCATTTTTTCTGGATGTATCCTTTTTGGCTGATTTATCTGAATCATTATCAGAAATATCATCTAATGTGTATTTGTCGTGGAACATTGTGAATTCGCCGACAAATGCTGGCTCATGGCCGGCCTTTAATTCATTGAGATAATCATGTGTCTCAAATGATGAATTCTTTGTCTGAATGAGGCAGACAGCTATATTTGAACAATGGTCTGATGCACGTTCACAATTAGTAACGTAATCAGTAAGGAATACGCCAAGCCGGCTGTCGCATTTGCCTTTCTGTAGCCGGGCAATGTGATGATTCCTGATTTCTTTTGTGAGATCATCAATAACCTGCTCAAGAGGCTCAACCTTGAATGCTATGTTCTCGTCATTAGTATTAAATGCATTTACAGTAAGATCAAGGATCTCTTTTAAGGCATTATTTAATACAGAAATCTCACTTTTTGCGGATTTTGAAATTTCATAATTATTTTCATCTGCCTGCTTTGCAAGCTTTGCAAGATTAATGGCATGGTCGCCTATTCGTTCAAAATCGTTAATAGCGTGAAGCATTTTTGAAATTTCATTGCTTCCTGTTTCTGATGTATCTTTGCCTGAAAGATGTATCAGGTAAGTGTCAAGCTGATCCTCCATGAAATCGAGCCGTTCTTCCATAGCGGTAATCTCTTCAAACTGTGTATCAGAATACTTGTCAAAGAGATCAAGGGATGCTTTAAAGCTCTTTTTTGCAAGCTCAGCCATGTCAGAGGTTTTCTCCAGACATTCTTTGATCGCAAGTCCTGGTGAAAGAAGAAGCCTTTCATCGAGGAATGCTCCATTTGACTTTTCATCATGTATAGGTATAACGGTCTGTGCGATCTTTACGAGATACTTTCCAAATGGAAGTAATATAATAGTTGTTGCTACGTTAAAGACAGAGTGGAAACCAGCGATCGCAAATGCTGATATACTTCCATCAAAAACGGATAAGCCTGCACCATATCTTAAGATATAGTAAATAATAAGCCCGATGATCGTACCAAATACATTGAAACTTACATGGATAACGGAAACACGTTTGGCATTTTTACTTACACCGATCGATGATAAAAGAGCTGTCACACATGTACCGATATTCTGACCCATGATAATAGGTATAGCCATTCCGTATGAAATAGCACCTGTCATTGCAAGTGCCTGAAGCACACCGACAGAAGCAGCGGATGACTGGATGACACCGGTAAACACAGCACCCGTAAGAACACCTATAAGAGGGTTATTAAATGTGGTAAGAATACTTGTAAACTCAGGCATATCAGCAAGTGGTGAAACAGCACCGCTCATAAGCTGCATACCATACATAAGCACTGCAAACCCTGCCATAATGACACCGGCATCTTTCTTTTTTTCACTTTTGGCACCCATTATCATGATCACACCGATAAGTGCAACGATAGGTGAAAAGTTTTCAGGCTTTAAAAGGGAAATAAATATGCTTTCGCTTTGGATACCTGAAAGACTTAAGATCCATGCAGTAAGGGTTGTACCAATGTTTGAGCCCATGATAACACCGACAGTCTGTCCGAGTTCCATGATACCAGAGTTTACAAGACCTACAAGCATGACGGTAAGTGCTGATGAAGACTGGATAGCAATAGTGATCACCGCACCAAAAAAAAGACTCTTCGCCGGATTAGAGGTCAATCCCTTCAGGATTTTCTGGAGATTACCTCCCGCAAGTTTTTCGAGGCTGCCTGACATAACATGCATTCCAAACAGGAAAAAGGCGAGTCCGCCGCAGAGCTGCAATATTGAGTAGATATTCATAATTTCCTCCGTAGTCATAAATTGACAAAAACTTTACTCTCTATTTACTTTTTATACTTTTTAAACGTAGCACATAAAATGGATTATTGCAATTAAAATTTGAAGTGACTATATGGCATAAGCATTGTATAATATGTACATAAAAACATTTTTAAGCATAATAAAGTAATAATAAAGCAATTTCATACTTTTATTTATTTACTTTTTATTTTTTTTGTTTTCTTTTATTTACTTTTTATGTAAAATAATGTAATATGTATATATAAAAGAAAAGCTGGAGGTTATACTATGGCAGATGCAAAACAGACCATTGAAAATGGTAAAGCGGTATTGGGAATTGAGTTTGGTTCTACCAGAATAAAAGCGGTGCTTATCGATGAGGAGCATAATCCTATCGCAACAGGAGCACATGACTGGGAGAATCAGCTTGTTGATGGAATATGGACATATAGTCTTGATATGATCTGGAACGGAATTCAGGATTGTTATACAAAAATGGCAGATGATGCAAAGAAAAAATATTCTGTTACAATAACAAAACTGGCTGCGATCGGAATATCAGGAATGATGCACGGATATTTGCCTTTCGATAAGGAAGGAAATCTTTTGGTGCCATTTAGGACATGGAGAAATACTATAACAGGCGAAGCAGCTGCGGAACTGACAAAAGTATTTGATTTCAATATCCCGCAGAGATGGAGTATTGCACATTTATATCAGGCGATACTTAATAAAGAAGAACATGTTAAAAAAATAGACTATTTTACTACACTTGCAGGTTACATCCACTGGCAGCTTACAGGACAAAAAGTTATGGGAGTCGGTGAGGCTTCAGGAATGTTCCCTATTGATTCAGCAACCAGAAATTATGATGCAAAAATGCTGGAAAAATTTGATGCACTGGATAATGTAAAAGCGTATTCTTGGAAGCTTGAAGAAATTCTCCCAAAAGTGCTTACTGCAGGAGAAAATGCAGGAACTCTTACAGCTGAGGGAGCAAAGAAGCTTGATGTCAGTGGAAATCTTGAAGGCGGCATACCGCTTGCACCACCTGAGGGAGATGCCGGTACAGGAATGACAGCGACAAATTCTGTTGCGGTAAGAACTGGTAATGTATCAGCCGGTACATCAGTATTTGCAATGGTTGTACTTGAAAAGGCATTAAGTGCTGTCCATGAAGAACTTGACCTTGTAACAACTCCGTCAGGAGATGCAGTTGCCATGGTTCACTGTAATAACTGTACATCTGATCTTAATGCATGGATTGGACTATTTAAAGAATTTTCAGAGATGTTTGGAATGGATATCGATATGAACGACATATATGGTAAATTATACAATAATGCCATGACCGGAGATAAGGACTGCGGAGGACTTCTTGCGTTCAATCTGTTTTCAGGAGAGCCTGTTATAGGGCTTAACGAGGGAAGACCTATGTTTGCCAGAAAGCCGGATGCAAAGATGAATCTTGCAAACTTTATGCGTACACATCTATATGCCAGCCTTGCTACATTAAAGATCGGCTGTGATATTCTTTTTAAAGAGGAAAAGGTAAAAGTAGATACACTTTATGGACACGGAGGACTTTTTAAGACAAAGGGTGTCGGACAGAGTATACTTGCAGCAGCAATGGATGCACCTGTTGCGGTCATGGAGACAGCAGGAGAAGGCGGACCATGGGGAATGGCAGTTCTTGCAGCATACATGGTAAATAGATCAGAAGGCGAAGCATTAGAAGATTACCTTTCAGGGAAAGTATTCCATGGAGAGAAGGGCACAGTAATGCAGCCTGACCCGGCAGATGTAAAGGGATTTGATGAATATATAGCAAGCTATAAAGCAGCAATCAAAGCACAGAAAGACATGGTAGAGGCATTGCCATTATAAAAGGAGAGGTAAAAATGCTTGAAGAATTAAAAAAACAGGTATATGAAGCAAATATGGAACTCCCAAGAAGAGGACTTATCACTTATACATGGGGAAATGTCAGTGGAATAGACAGGAAAACAGGGTATTTTGTGATAAAGCCAAGCGGAGTTGATTATGATGCATTATCACCGGATGATATGGTGGTTATGGATCTGGATGGAAACAAGATAGAAGGAAAGTATAAGCCATCGTCGGATACAGCGACACATCTTGAATTATATAAGAAGTATCCGGACATCGGAGGTGTGGTGCATACACATTCACCGGAAGCTGTTGCATGGGCACAGGCCGGACGTGATATCCCGCTTTATGGAACAACACATGCTGATTATTTCCTCGGACCTATCCCATGTGCTAGAAATCTCACAAAAGAGGAGATAGATGAGGCATATGAAAAGAATACTGGAAAAGTTATAATAGAGACATTTGAGACAAGAAATATAAATCCTGTTTACACACCGGCTGTACTTTGCCAGAATCATGGACCTTTTGCATGGGGAAAAGATGCAGCAGAGGCTGTACACAATGCGGTTGTATTAGAGGAAGTGGCAAAGATGGCAAGATACACAGAGATGATCAATCCTGATGTAAAGCCAGCTCCGGATAGTATAAAAGAGAAGCATTTTTACCGTAAACATGGTGCAAACGCATATTACGGACAGTAATTAATTTAGTTAAATAGGTTATTAGAGAGTGTGGTATATGATCGGGTATTGTAAGTTTTATAGGACTTGCAATACCCGATTTACATTAATTGGATGATGTAGTATATTTGTAAATGTAAAAAATTTAAACAGGGTGATTAGAAATGATTTTAGTTATTGAAATAGTATGCTGCAGTATTCTTTTTGCTATCCTTTTAATATGGAGAATAAAGACAAAACCAGAATGGAAAATTCAGGATATGCCAAAAGTTCTGCAAAAAAAAGTGGTAAGAAAACGTGAATACCGCCGAAAGAATTTTAAGATATTTACAGAAAAGGAAAAGACACTGAAGAGGCTGCCATTTTATATTTTGTCGGTTGTACTTCTTACCGTTATGATGTGGTTTGCAGGAGCAAGAAGCTTTGCAAAAGGATTCATATATTCGTTTTTGTTATGTGTGATAGTAAAATTGGTATGTGTGCTTGTAATTGATTGCGGCTGGTATGCTCATAATAAAAAAGTGTGGATAGATGGAACCGAAGAGCTTGCGCCGAAATCATATCAGAATTACAGATATTATTTTGGAACGATCCCAAGGGCTATGCTTATTGCCGCTTTTATGGCGGTATTCACAGGATTTTTTGTGGATATTATGCCGAGAATGGAAAACGATAATTATGCGGATAAGTACACAGAGGTAAATGATATATTAAATGAAGCTGTGAAAAATTATAAGGTTCCCGGAATTTCTGTTATGGTGGTCGATTCGGAAGGAATACTTTTTTCTGATAATTATGGAAAGTGTAAATCTTCACAGACTCCATTTGTTGTCGGAGCACTTGGCAAGTCTTTTACAGCATCATGCATCATGAAGCTTTCGAGAGAAGGAAGTTTAAGGCTTGAACATACTGTTGACAGGTATGTTGATGCAAAAAAATATTTCAAAGATCCGTCAGATGCAAAGAAAATAACGATACGCCAGCTACTTAACAACACAAGCGGTCTTGGTGTATATCAGCATCTTGGAAATGCGAAGATCGTAAACAAAAATGGACAGTATACATATGCAAACATCAATTATGATCTGCTTGGAAAAGTTATAGAGTCTGTTACAGGTGAGACGTATAATGAATATCTGACAAAAAATATTTTAAAGCCGCTTGGTATGTACAATACTTCCGCAGATGAAAGAACAGCTAAGGAAAATGGACTTATACAGGGTTATAGAAATTACTTTGGAGTGAATCTTCCATCAGCAGCAGAATTCCCGGATGAGGATTCATGGGCTACAGAGTCTGCCGGATATATCACATCAAGCGCAGCTGATATGGGTAAATATCTCCAGATGTTTTTGCGCGGAGGCTATGGTGTTGTATCTGAAAAGGGAATAAGCACTATGCTATATAACAGGGTGCCGACTGAAAAGAGTGGAAAATATCAATATGGAATGGGATGGCTGTATACGGATGAGTATGTAGAGCCGGTATTTAACCATTCAGGACGTGCCCAGAATTATATGTCAAGCATGTATCTTCTGCCGGAAAGTGATATGGGGATCGTTATCCTTGCTGATACGAACGATTATCTGGTCACGAATGATCTGATGGATCAGATTTCAAACAAGGTTATGCTCACATTGCTCGGACATGCAGCAAAAGAACTTGATCCATATGCATATGAAGACAGCCATATGATAATCAATCTTATATATATAGCACTTGTTATTGTAGGGATAGTTGAGATAATAAGAGCCAGAAAATGGAAGAGAAATACAGAAGGAAATATGATCATAAATATATTCCTTCATCTGTTATTACCGACAGCTATTCTGCTTCTGCCGGTAATAATAGGGGTTCCGTACTGGGTAATATGGGAATATGCACGAGATTCATTTATAGTGCTTACGCTGAGCGCATTCTTACTTTATATTGGTGGATTGATGAAACTAAAGAAATAGCCGATAAAAATAGCCTATAAATTTAAAGCAGGATATATTTACAAAAAGACTTTACAAGTTTTTTGTCTGAATCTGTATGGCAGATGCTTAGTATGCAGCTGTCATACAGATTTGTTTTTTGCAGTAATGTGCAATTATCAGATGACAGGCTTATGCCGCACGGATATTTTTCGCTGCTGTTTTCATCAGAGATATATAATATGCTGTCTTTGTATTTTTCAAGTATGTCATCGGATAAGTAATCTCTTAGATCTGCATAGACACCGCCAGGGGCAAAGTGGTCAAAAGTATCTTTGTCCTGAATGCTTATATCATATTCGCCTGCATTGTAGTATGCAGTAAGTGCGGCAATCTGTGAGTAATCGGTGCTGTTGTTTATATCAAGCATAATATTCTGGTTTAATGTTATCTGTGATTTTGATGTGTCATATCCGTTATCTGACAGAAATTTGTTCATGATATCTGTTGTATCGGCATCGCTTTGTGAATTGACACACAAAACATCAAGTACAGAGTCTTTCTGGGATTGCTTTTCGTGAATAAACGAAATAATAAAAATAAGTATAAAAATTACTGCGGCGATCGGGATTTTATAGTAATCCCATATATAATCAATTTTTCCTTTAAATGATAAATCCTTAAATTTTGTTTTATGTTCCATTTTTACCTCCGGTCTGAATTATTGACTTCATATACTCTGTTATGGCAACGACTATACGCAGGCAGGCTGTGCAGCTGCCCCGGACGTTACCTTACCACAAGTATAAGACATGGTGTGTGGGAATGCTATAAGTTTATAAAGTGTTTATAATTTGTATGGAAAAATATAATAAAATCTGTTAAAATACTTTTAGGCATTTTGCCTGATAAAGATTTTGGAAAGGAGCTACTATGAAAAAAAGCAATAGTAAAAGAAATAAGGTATTTGTACCTATTATTATAGTTCTTGTGATTCTTACAATTGCTGTTATAGCACTTACTGTTTTGGTCAGAATGAAGGGTGGTCATTCATCAAGTGCAAAAGAACAGAGCGATACATCAGTTGTGGAAGCTGTTGATAGTGGGACAGAGGTAGATTTTGTAGAAGACTATAAGCTTGATGATTATGCTTCAAAGGCTGCAGACGGAACACAGACTACAACAGGATCAGCTAAAATGGATGATCCAAATGGTTATATACTTCCGACAAGCAATTCAGCAGAACTTACGGATGCAGATCTCTATGGGCTTACAGCGCAGGAACTTACATATGCCCGTAATGAGATATACGCAAGATATGGGTATGTATTTGATTCAAAAGAACTTAACGATTATTTTGCTACAAAGAGCTGGTATACTGTAAATTCAGCCGCAACGGATGATTCTTTGAGTGATCTCGAAAAGAAAAACGCAGAGTTTATCAGAATCTATCAGGAAAATAATCAATTAAAATATGATGTAAAATAAGGAGGTATAAATATGTTTTGTCCGAATTGCGGAACAAAGAATGATGATGATGCACTGTTCTGTGGATCTTGCGGTACTAAATTACAAGACAAGGCAGTAGTACCACCAATAGATAATGATTTTAAACCGGATATTGAACTTGTACAGGCAGAAGTTCAAAATGGGGCACAGGCATATGCACAGCCGGAAGAACAGACCCAGACGCAGACATATGCGCAGCCAGAGGAACAGGCTCAGCCACAGGCATACGCACAGCCGGAAGAGCAGGTTCAGCCACAGGCATACGCACAGCCGGAAGAGCAGGTTCAGCCACAGGCATATGTGCAGCCAGAGGAACAGGTTCAACCTCAGCAGTCGGTACAGGCAGGTGAACAGACTCAGTCACAGCCGTATACACAGCAAAATATATATGGACAGCCACAGATGCCAAATCAGCAGAATATGCCGGAATATCAGGCGCCGGGGCAGCAGTATTATGCACCTGTGCAGAAGCAGAAACCGCCAAAGAAACCATTTAAGGTAAACAAACTGGCTGTTGTAACTGGAATTTTAAGTGTCGCATTTATAGCTTCTATAGTTGTATTTTTTGTTGTTGGAAAAAATACATTCAGTGCACAGAATGTCGCAACAGATTACTTTAAGGCAATAATAAATGGAGACTGGGACGTTGCCTATGATATGATGGATATGGAGGAGTCTGACTTTATAAATAAAGATATGTTTGTAAAGGCGGTGAATGGTTCAGATACACTAAAAGTAAACAAATACACGGTAAAAGCCAGTGAAAGCAGTATCGCAGCGGATGCTGTGATAAAATACAGAAAACGTGGCGCATCATCGGATGATGAATTGGAGCTTTCCATGAATAAAGAAGACAGCAAGCAGTTTTTATTATTTGATTCATGGAAAATAAGCTCTGATTCATATACTGTAAGTGATTTTACTGTCCAGGTCCCAAGCGGAACAACTTTATATATCGATGATGTTGAGGTACCAGAGAAGTATATTGATGAAGATACAGATTCGTACACAACATATACAATAGATAAGCTGTTTAAAGGAACACATACTTTCTATATAGAAACAGGAGATTTTGAGAGTTCAAAAGGAACATATGATGTAGAGTATGATGAAGACTACTATACTGTGGATTCTATTAAAATAGACCAGAATTCCCAGAAAGAAATTGTTGATACAGCATATGGTTATATGAAACAGATTATTGATGCAGCATCAACAGGACAGAAATTTAATTCCATAAAAGATATTTTTACTGATGATGCAGCAAAGGATGCTAAAGACGAATATGAAAATTATTTTGCCAGTGAATTTTATGCATATGCAAAAGATGATGGAATTACAGGAGTTGCGCTCTCAAAGGTGGAGGCAGATGTAGAATCTGTATATATAGAAGAGGGGGAAGTATTTATTTCGATTTCTATCAGATATGATGATGCAAATACAGGATTGACGACAGATTGGTGGACAGGAAGTCTTAAAAACGGATCTGCGTCCACATCAGGAAGCACAGATATGCTTCTTAAATATGTTGATGGAAAATGGATTATTGCCAATGGATACTCAATACCTACAACAATATCTTACAATAATTGGTTCTAATTATATTTTTTAATATCAGGAGGAAAGAAAAATGGGAAATTTTTGTACTAAATGTGGAAAGCCATTAGCAGATGGTGAAGTTTGTAATTGTCAGGGGGCAGCACCACAGATAGATCCGGCTCAGCAGGCCGCACCACAGCAGCAGTCAGCCGCACCACAGCAGCAGTATCAGCAGGCACCACAGCAGCAGTATCAGCAGGCGCCACAGCAGCAGTATCAGCAGGCACCACAGCAGCAGTATCAGCAGGTACCACCACAGCAATATCAGCAGCAGTATCAGCAGATGGTACCACAGCAGTCGGCCGCATCTGACTATTTCAAGCAATTTTTTAACACAGCACTTAATGTCTGGAAAAAACCTGTCACAGCAGGCAAAGAGTACGTTATGTCTGGAAAGTTCACGCTTGCGATCGGATATCTTTTGGTCCAGGCTGTACTTGCAGTGATCCTTGGAATGGTATTTGAAGCAAGAAGCTCACTTGCAAATCTTGCAGAAATTGTAGGATCTTCAGTAGGAGTTACATATGTAAAAGTATTTTTCGGAACACTTTTTCTTTCTGCTATATTCAGCATAATGCTTGCAGGTCTTCTCTTAGGATTTAATCTTATTGCAAAAAACAATATGACATTTAAGAATGCACTCTGTCTTGCATCTGTAAGATCTATAGTTATTGCACCAGCTATGGTAGTTGCACTTATAATTATACTTATCAATCCTTTATGGGGAGGAGTATTCTCACTTATAATAAATATCTGGGGATTTATAGCGATTGTAAAAGCGCTTCCTGTAGTATCAGAGCAGAGTGATAACTTATTAGTCCACCTTATTACAGCAGCAATTCTTATATTTGTTATAATTGCACTTATAATAATGTTCACGATCGGACTTGAGTGTTATTGCCCGGGAGTTGTGTCTGAGATCAAATCAGCATTAGGAATGTTCAGCGGAAGCAGTAGTAGCATAAAAAATTATTGGTAAAATATAACATTGTATTAACATCTCGAAATAAAAGGGTCTTACAGTACTGTAAGACCCCTTTTTATTTTAGAGGGAATATGATATAATGAGCGAAGCGAATTATATCCGCGCGAATGCGCATGTGTATCAGCCGAAGGCATATCATGTGCGTATGCACATTATATAATGAGCGGAGCGAATTATATCCGCGCGAATGCGCATGTGTATCAGCCGAAGGCATATCATGTGTGTAAGCACATGATATAATGAGCGGAGTGAAAATGAAATGGAGAGATTATTATGAAACCAAGCCATAGAAAAGATGTGATCATTGCGAGAATTATCTTCCTTGCAATATGTATAGCGTTAATATCAGTTATTGCAGCAGTGATATTTGTTATTGTTTCAAAGCATTCAGGTGGTCCGGATGAACAGGAACCGGCTGCAATAGTAAGTGAATCAGAGACGGCAACAGATGATAATACATATGTTGTAGGCGGACAGAATACAGAAAATATCGTGCAGGATGTCTATGTAATCACGACGGGTTCGGTAAATCTGAGAGAACAGGGAAACAAAGACGCGAAGATCCTTGCTATCTTAAAGGAAGGTACACAGCTTAAGCTTCTTTCAGAAGATAATGGCTGGACACAGGTTGATTATAATGGACAGACAGGATATGTAAGCTCTGAATACGTCAAACATGCAGATCAGATCGATTCAGAGGAAGGACAAGCAGAAGAAGATCAGACGGATGACCAGCGGACACGATCAGATCAGCAGGCGGCAGATCAGACCTCGCAGACTCAGCAGACAACAGACCAGAACCAGACAGATCAGAATACAACTGACAAAAGCACAGCAGACGGCAGTGCTTCAAATACAACAAATTAACACATGAATAAAATTTCAGACCCGGGATATCAGACTGGAAAAAGCCTGATGTACCGGGTTCGTCTGAAATAAAACAGAGGATTTATTATGACAGGAATTATATGGGCGTGTATAGCAACGTTTCTCATAGCGGTTTCACCGGTTCTGGCAAAAGCAGGTACAAAAAAGACTGATCCTGCACTGGCTGGATGCGTTGTGGGGATCACATATGCAATAGTAACTTTTATAAGGACAAGCGGCAGGATAACAGCTTATAAATATAGCTATATAGAACAGAAAAGCTGGATATTTATAATATTAGCAGGAGCAGCAGCCGGATTTTTTGCAGTATGCTTCTTTAGGGCACTTGATCAGGGAGAGGCGACAAATGCAATCCCTATTATGAAATGCAATTATGTTATTACAGGTATAGCAGCAATTTTTGTTTTTGGAACAAAGCCTGATATCAAACAATGGGTTGTTATGGGACTTATGGTATTAGGAACAGTCGTTATAACGATGCAGTCAGGTGGAAAAAAGAAAAGCAGCTGGCTTGCATATGCTGTTCTATCGGCTATTCTTATAAGCACAGCGGATTTACTGGTAAAGTATGGTGCTGGAAAAATTGACGAATATGTAGTAAAATTCATATGCATTGTCATAGGGATGGTAGTTCTTTTGATCGTTACATTTGCAACAGGTGGCATGAAAAAAATCAGGAATATGTCGTTTGTTGATGGAGTGTTTCTGATACTGTCAGCTCTTGCGATACCGGCAGCAGAAGATTTTTATTCCAGGGCAGCAGCGCTTGCAGGAAATTATGCAGCATATATATATGATGTATCGCTTTTGGTGATGATGATAATCGCAAGCGTTTCTTTAAAAGAAAAGATATCAGGCTTAAAGATAGCTGGAGCTGTGGTATTTATATCGTCATTATATTTGCAGATAATGTGGTAAAAAATTACATTATTGTAAACAATATGGAATGTCTGCATACAATAAATAATAAAAGGTATGGGGACGTTTATGGTACCATTTTATAGAACATTTCCCTTTTTGGAATATTACAAAAATGAGGATGAATACGAGAAAGATCTGATCAGGGTAAAAGAATCTTATCCGAAAGAAGTAGCTATGATACAATCTGCGGTAGAAAGACGCTGTGACGAACTTGAATATGAGGGTAGTCCGATCTATGATGAGGAACCGGACCGGCAGATGATAGCACTTGAGGCAGAAAGAATATCAGGAATGTTTATGAGTGAGCAAAGCAGTAAATGTATCCTTTGCTCATTGACCCGGATACTGCTTGACAATGAAATCTGCAGAAGGCGGTGCAGATTTCGCAGATACAGAAGATTTTGGTGATTATGATAGGATAATAAGGCGCAGATATGAGCAAAAAAGTGATAAAACCAATAGTACTTGTTATAGTATTTATTGTGGCAATTATATTATTTGGGATAACAACAAACAAGGGAAACAAGGATATGACGACGACAATGGCAGCAGCGAGGCTGCCTGTTATAAGTTTTTACAGCGGCGGAAATCTGATAGATCAGGCGCATGGCTATGTTGATGATATGGATGAAAAGCTTATGCGGGATTCTATAATACCGGTTGCAGGTGACAGGAAGCTTGATATATCTATCGCCTCATATGCTATGGGTATAGATGATATTTCATACCAGATAAGAAGCATGGACTCTGAAAGGCTTGTGGCAGAAGAGGAGCTTAAGGATTACAATGTGGCTGATAACCATATTACTTCTTCGATAACTATTCCAAATGTTTTGAACGAAGATGAAGAATATCTCATAATATTTAAGCTGCAGTCGGGTGATGAAACTATAAAGTATTATTCGAGAGTTATGCAATGTAGTGGAAACAATGCGGAACAATCACTTGAATTTGCACTTAAATTTCATGACGAAACATTTGCTGACGATGGAAAAACGTTTGTTGCGACATATATGGAGAGTACGACAGGTGATACAAATACATTAAATTATGTGAACCTTAACAGTTCGTCAAAACAGATCACCTGGGGAGATTTTGCATGTGAGCAATACGGGGATGCATCTGTCGCTTTCAAGGAAATAAATGATTCATATGATGTTATAACGATAGATTATGTTGTATCACATGTGACAGACAGTGGAGAGACAGAGTATTATAATGTAGAGGAATACTTCAGATTGAGACCGACAGATACAAGAATGTATGTACTCAATTATGAAAGGACAATGAATCAGATATTTAACAGTGAGAATAGTTTTGCAAAAGATCCAACAAATATTATGCTGGGAATAAGGGATGGTTCAGTAGAATATAAGACAAATGAAGCAGAAAATGTTGTTGCCTTTGTGCAGCAGGGAGATCTTTTTTCGTATAATCAGACAAACAATGAATTGACGAAGGTATTCAGCTTTAGAAGTCCGGAGGGGATTGATATCCGGGAAAACTGGAACCAGCACGATATAAAAATAGTTTCAGTGGATGAAGCAGGAAGTATAGATTTTATCGTGTATGGATACATGAACAGGGGAAACCATGAGGGCGAAGTGGGTACATGCGTATATCATTATGATGGCCTTGCACATACTATAGAGGAGGAAGCATTTATTCCTTCCAAGTCGTCATATGAAGTCCTGAAGGCGGAGATGGGAAAACTGTTATATGTAAACGAGAATGGAATCCTCTATCTTATGTTTGAAGGAAATGTATATGAGATCAAACTGGATAGTCTTAAGGTAGAAAAAATTGTTAAAAATCTTGAGGCGGGATGCTATGCAACATCATACGATAACCAGTATTTTTCATGGGTTGATGTTGACAGCCAGTATTCGACAACAGAACTGAGTGTCATGAATCTGAAAACAAAGGAAGTTATAAAGATAAACAAAGGTGATGACCAGTATCTAAGACCTCTTGGCTTCATCGGCAATGATTTTATATATGGAGTGGCAAATGCAGCAGATGTTATATCAGATGCGGCGGGAAATACTACATTTCCTATGCACAGTATTATCATAATGGATGTCACAGATCAGACACAGCTTAAAGAATACACACCGGCAAGCGGGTATGTTGATAGTATAGCAATAGATGATTATACAATAAATGTAAACCTGATCGCTGCATCTAACGGAGTATATACCGCATCAGGAAGTGATACGATAATGAACCGTGAGGCAGATAAATCGGATAAAGTATATATTTCCACAGCAGGTGACGAACAGAAATTATCAGTTATGCAGATTACATTTTCTAAAGAAATAGATACATCCAAGGTAAAGCTATTGTACGGACAGGACATTATAGAGGACAGGGATGATACTGTCGATATAGAAAAAGATGAAGCTATAGAAAGATATTATGTGTATGAAAAAGGTGATGTTACCCTTGCGACAGATAACATATCAGATGCAATAAAAGAAGCGAATGACAGACTTGGTGTTGTTATTGATTCAAAGCAGCAGTATGTATGGATGAGAGCCAGAAAAAATGCTGTTTCGCCATTTGAAAATATTACTGCAAATGTAACAGACCAGGGCTCATCATCATTGATAAGGGCTATAAGCGCCATGCTTGGATATAATGACGTATCGGTAAGTGTCACAGAACTTATTAACTCGGGAGAAAAGGGTGTAGATATATTAAGGTCAAACCTTGCAGATGCAAATGTTCTTGACCTGCAGGGTGTTGACACAGAGGAAATATTATTTTATGTAAGTCAGGGAAATCCGGTTTTTGCGATGACAGGAAATAACGATGCGGTTATTGTTACAGGTTACACATCAGATGGATATTTATATTATTATAATCCTGATACTGACAAAACAGAATCTATAAGTTTTAAGGATGCAGATGCCATGTTTTATAGTGGGGGCTATCATTTTATAACATATTTGAAATAGTATACTATTTATACTATTGTAATAATGACAGATTTATTAATTAAAAAGCATATATGTTAGTGTAAGTTTAACAGAAATATGCTAAAGCATTGAAAAGAAATGGATAATGAGCTATAGTAATAAAGTATGAAAAGGCTTGATTATAAGGAGAACATATGAGTAAGAAAAGTATTGTCGTTTCAAATGTTTCTGAAGGTCATGACAATCCAATTGCTGAGCTTGTTCAAGTGGCATGCAAGTTCGACAGCGAAATTACATTGGAGAGTGATAATCGAAAGATTAATGCGAAGAGCATAATGGGAATTATGGCATTTAATCCTTCAGAAGGTATGTCCGTGGACATCGTTACAAAGGGTGAGGATGAGCAAGAGGCATTAGTTGCAATTGAAAAGTTTTTAGTATGTGAATAGTTGTGCATGAGGAGGAAACTATGATGCAGAAAAAAGTAGTTAAAGCTAGTGTAAAAGCAACAGAAGCAAAGGTAGCAGAGACAGTTAAGGAAGTTGCAAAAGCAGCTGAAAAGAAAGCTGAAGAAATTTCAAAAGCAGTAGAACCTGTTAAAGAATCAGCAGTAGAGACAGCTAAAAAAACAGAAGTGGACAAAAAGGTTGAAGCAGTTAAGAAAACTGTGACAAAGAAGGCTTCTGAGGCAAAAACAACAGCTAAGAAAACTGTAGTAAAGGCTGCTGCAAAAGCTGCAGAGGTAAAGCCACAGCTGATCGTACAGTATCAGAATAATGAAGTTGATACAGTTGTTGTTGAGGAGAGAGTAAAAGCCCAGTTCATATCAGAAGGACATAAGGCTTCCACAATTAAGAAGGTAAGCATTTACATAAAGCCAGAAGAATATTCTGCATATTATGTCATTAATGACAAATTTTCCGGTCGTGTAGATCTGTTTTAATTAATTAAATATGGAATAAAAGACAGCCGCTGGATGTTTAAAACATCCAGCGGCTGTTTTTACGTTATTCCAGCAATTATCAGCCGCAGGCTATCATGTGCGTAAGCACGTGATATAATGAGCGTAAGCGAATTATATCAGCGCGAATGCGCATAGGTATCAGCGCGAATGCGCATAGGTATCAGCCGTAGGCTATCATGTGCGTAAGCACATGATATAATGAGCGTAAGCGAATTATATCAGCGCGAATGCGCATAGGTTCAGCCGTAGGCTATCATGTGCGTAAGCACATGATATAAAAAAGCTCATCTGCATAAAGATGAGCATGAAAAAAGCGGGTGATGGGAATCGAACCCACGTATCCAGCTTGGAAGGCTGGTGTTCTACCATTGAACTACACCCGCATGATATATAATTGTCTAGAGTGCCCAGTTCCGGAATCGAACCAGAGACACACGGATTTTCAGTCCGTTGCTCTACCAACTGAGCTAACTGGGCTGGTCATCAACAACAAAATATATACTACATGACTTTAATCCGTATGTCAATAGAAAATTACAAAAAAAATAAAATTTTTTAATAGTGTTTGAGAAAACTATTATGCTCTAGTTTTAAAAGGCAGAATATCTTCAAAGTAGCAGCGCAGCACTTCGCCGACACTCCATGCCTGTGCGTAACATCCACGTCCGTTATGAGGGGAATCTCCATCAAAAATTTCACATATAGAACCAATACAATTGTGATAGAGATGATCTTTAACAGGTTCAAGAAGCTTAAGCGCTTCATCAGCAGCTTTTTTGTCTGATCCGTTTACTTTAACATAGGCTGTTATAAAACCGCCAAGTAAGAATCCCCATGCTGTTCCCTGATGGTAGGCGTGATCTCTTTTCGAAAGGGAACCTATATATATTGGATGGTAGTCCTTATGTTCAGGATCAAGAGATCTCAGGCCGCATCCTACATAAAGCTTATTTTTTACTACATTTACGATAGATTTCTCCATGTCGTGATCTAACATTGTAAATGGAAGAGAAACAGCGTATATCTGGTTAGGACGTATGGAATCATCAGGTGTTTCATCAACAACATCATAAAGGCAGCCGGCATTGGGATTCCAAAACTTTGCGATAAATGATGATCTGACTTTTTCAGAAAGAACCTTATAGTCTGTGTCATTTTCTCCAAATTTAGCTGATAAAAAGTCCATGATGCAAAGGGCGTTATACCAGAGTGCATTTATTTCAACCGGTTTTCCGTGGCGTGGTGTGGCAACCCAGTCACCAACTCTTACATCCATCCATGTAACCTGATCAAGACCGCTTCCGGCATGTATCAGATAATCTTCATCCATGTATATAGAAAAATCTGTTCCGTTTTTGTAGGCAGATATTATTTCCTTTAAGGATGGGTAGATTTCTTTGTAGATAAAATCATAGTCATCGCTGTTTCCTGTGTACATCAAATACTTGTAAACTGCATAAAAATACCAAAGAGAGGCATCGGCTGTATTATATAATGGTTTCTGTCCATTATCCGGAAACATATTAGGGATAAGTCCGTTATGACAGTATTTTGCAAATGTAAGCAATATGTCGTGTGCTTCATTAAAACGTCCTGTGCAGAGCGTAAGACCGGTAAAAGCGATCATTGTATCGCGGCCCCAGTCGGTAAACCATGGAAGACCGGCGAGAACGGTGCTGTAGCCGGTTGATTCACGCTGTGTTATAAACTGATCAGCAGCAACGGCAAGTGCCTGACCAAAATCATCTTTTAAACCACTATTAGCTATTATTTTGGATACACGCTTAAGCTGTGCATCAATAATGTCAAATGCTGTGTCAGGGGTTATCCTTGAAACAATACCTGCACTTGCAGGGATAACATCACATATAAGAGATATTCTTTTGGATGAGTTGGCTGGTACAGCGATTTCTATATCAAATGGCGTGAAATGGCAGTCGAGACCGGCAACCTCATTATCTACTTCTGTCTGCAGTTCCATATCGGCTTCATATAAACTTTCCCTGTCTTTTAATATACCATCAGAAACGGATATATATGTCCGGATATTCGGATTGGCATCAGGAATAAGAGAAAATCCTGTATCCTCACGGAAGATAGTGAATTTCAGATCGTCAATGGTTGAACTTCCTGAATGCTCCCTGTAGTTTAAAAGAGGGGTCACAGTAAATGTGGCTGAATCTGTATTGTTTATTATTTCATAGCCGATGGCACAACGATTTAGCCCATAGACAAGGCTTATGTGTTTTTTTATGGTCATGCCGGGAATCTCATATGTGTAGCATACAGTTCCGTCATAGTTAAATTCTTTAAGGTAAGTCTGTCCGCAGATCCGCTGCCTGCCCTTATACTGGGCAGTAGTAAAATCATATACGTTATTTCCGATGGTTACTTTCTCGTTTGTTTTAGAGAAAAACAGATAACGCATAACCGGCGAGCGGAGAGAGGCAATAAGGTATCCCTGATGTGTGCGGTTATGTGCACCGATCACAGAACTTCCGGCATAGCTTCCGAGCCCGTTTGTCAGAGCCCATTCTCTTCGTATGTTATCTTCAAAGCTGTTAAGGTCGGTCAGTTTAAAATTCATTGTATCCTCCTATTATGTGTTAAAAAGTACTATATTAAAGCTTATGTTAAAATTGTAATGCAATATTGATAAAAAATCTATACGCGGACAAAAAAATCTGTTATTATAATATTATTGTTGTTAAGCGGCAGCAGCTATTTACAGTGATAGCATGATGGCGGAAAATGGCAGATATTTTATATTTACAAAAAGAATAGGAGAAAAGATAGTGGAAGTATTTGTATTAACTAATCGGAAAAAATCACCAGCTGTATTGTTTGTGGCAAATCTTATGATGGCGTTGGCAATCATAAGTATAATACTGGCATGCATGGGATATTTATTTACATTTTTAGCAGCGGTCATATTTTTAGCAATATGGTATTTTATGAACAGGTCGCAGAATAAGGAATATGAATGTGCATATTTCGATGGGGAATTCAGGTTTGCAAAGATCATAAACAAAAGCAAACGTAAAAACCTTGGCAATTATGGTATAGACTCTATAGTTACAATAGCACCTGCAGGTGATGGAAGCCTTTACAATTACGAGAATGACAATACAGTGAAAGTTCATGATTATACTTCAGGCCGTAAAGATGTTTCATATTATGAAATTGTAGTAAAGGATGCAACAAAGGCAGAAATTATAAAAGCTGAACTTGATGACAGGTTCCTCGATGAAGTCTGCAAGAAATACAGATCAAAAGTAAAAAGATAAGGGTATATAAAAAGAGGAGTAGCTTGCTACTCCTCTTTGTCAAGATAATGCATTCTTTTGCCATCAGCTCCTGAGGTGTATCCGCCTGAGTATCCTTTATTGCCATTCATAAGTTTAAGACATTTAGGACATAATGTTCCAAATGTGATGGGTGCGCCACAACGCTGGCAGTGCAGACCTGCAATTTTGCTGGTATCTGTTTGCTTATATTCGATACGTCCGTCGCGTATCCAGGCCTTTACCTGATGCAGTGGAATTGAAAAATGCTCAGCTACCTCGTATTCATTAACGTCATTTGAACGGATATATTCTTTTACTTCATTGAACAATTGCGATTCAAGGCAGTGTGGACATAAATCCTCCTTGTAATCATTTGGAAGAGGCCGTTTGCAAACGGCACATTGTTTATAATTGTTGAATAGGGCTTTGTAATTATGCATAATATGCCTTCTTTCACGATTTATATATAACTGTTTTACAGTTAAAAATTCGAATTGGTACTCAAGTATCATGTATAGTATAACATAAAAGAAACTGGAAAGGAAGTATAGTACGAAAATGCCAATAGCAGTTTTTGACTCCGGAGTCGGAGGGATAAGTGTATTAAGAGAATTAGAAAAAATTATGCCAGGTGAGGATTATATATATATTATGGAGATTCGGCTAATGCTCCGTATGGAACAAAAACACTGGAAGAGGTAAGGCAGCTTACGTGTGAGCATGCAAGACGCCTGCTTTTTGACGAAGGTGCGAAAGGACTGGTCGTGGCATGCAACACAGCCACAAGTGCAGCAGTAAAAATACTCCGCAGTAGATATCCGGACATACCGATTGTTGGAATTGAACCGGCTGTAAAACCGGCTGTACTTTGCAAGGAAAATCCAAGAGTTCTTGTCATGGCTACACCAATGACGATACGAGAAGAAAAATTTCATCGTCTGATGGATAAATATAAAGATAAGGGAACGATAATCCCTCTTCCATGTCCTGGACTTATGAATTTCGTGGAACGTGGTGATCTGGATGGGGATGATTTAAGAAAATATCTTGAAGAGCTTCTATTTGAATATAATCACAATAAAGTTGATGCTGTTGTGCTTGGCTGTACGCATTATCCTTTTGTGAAGAAAATGATTTCACAGACATTAGGTGATGAGGTTCTTGTGTTTGACGGAGGTGCAGGAACAGCGCGTGAGATGAAGCGCAGATTGAATGAAAAGAATCTGCTTTCTTCAGGAAAAAGCAAGGGAACAGTTAAATTTGAAAACAGCCTTGAGGGAGAACAGAATATACAGAAAATTAAGCTTTGTGAGCAACTTTTTACAGAAAAATTATAGTAAATATGTCCTAAATATTACGTTTCTTAAAAAAAAATAAAATATACTGTTTAAAGTTTATAAACGTTTTTTAAATATGTCATAATATGGACATATTTAAAACATACAATAGACAATGTAAAAGGAAGCAATTCCTTTTTCATTATTCCCTTTTTATTAATAAACATTTTCATAACTAAACTCCTCGAGAAAGGGCTGGGTTGTTGCCAATGGCAACATCACAGTCCTTTCTCATTTTAGTTAATGCTTATATTTTTTATAATATTACAGAATATGGGGTTATTGATTTATAGATATGAAGAGAAAAAGATTGTTTAAGCAATGAGACGCCGGAGCAGCAGTTATATGCAGCTCCGGCGTAATATGGATTCGGACATAAATTTGATCTACATTTAAATGGTCTTGGCATTCTTGGTTGCGATAATATCCACACCTGTGCCGGATACATCTTTGACCAGTACATCGCCGATGCGGACAGGGGCAGCCACAGAAATGTCTTTAAGAGCATCTATGACATCAAATATTTTTTCTTTTGGAATATCGCTTGCTGTTTTGCAGGAAACCATCGAAATGTCTGAGCCTGTTACACGGACAGTTGAGGTTACTATACGTGTCGGTGCGGTAATTTCTTTTCGGGCATATATTTCGCCTCTCTTACATGTATTTCCTTCTACAGAAATAATGATATTGTTTTCTAATGTGATTTTTACACTGCAGCCTAAAGGGCAGCCTATACAGGTAAGTTCGTGTTTTTCCATAGCGTTAAGCCTCCTCTATTCTGATCGTGATTTTCTGAAGATCTGTTATTTTGTCAAGTTCAGTTTTGTCAAGTACAGCCTGTTCCATTTCACCTGGTGCCATTACAGGGCGTTTTCTCCTGCTTATAAGTGTATCATTGAAATATGTTGCAATACAGCAGTTTTTATATACTGCTCCGACACGGAAACGGACGGTAAGCTTATCATCTATTTCTGAAGGACGCACGTATTTTGGAACTGTGTAGCGTATTCCCCCCTCAGGGATGATCTCGACAGCTTTTACATCAGGATTTTTGCCGGATTTAATATATCTTGCTGCGTTTTTGCCGGCGACGGCAGCTTCCTGTGATACATAGTCCACAAGATCGTGTACATGTAAAACATTTCCACAGGCAAATATGCCATCAATGTTTGTCTCAAGACTGTCATTTACAATAGGACCGGATGTGACCGGTGAAAGTTGTACACCGGCAGAACGGCTCAGTTCATTTTCAGGCAGCAGGCCGCATGAAAGCAGTAGTGTGTCACATTCGTATCTTTCTTCTGTACCGGGAATTGGTTTCCTGTCAGGACCGACCTGGGCTATTGTGACAGCCTTTATGCGTTCTTTTCCTTCTATATCAACTACTGTGTGACTTAGTTTTAATGGGATGTTAAAATCATCAAGGCACTGTACGATATTGCGCTTAAGTCCGCCTGAATAAGGCATAAGCTCAGCAACGACTTTTACTTTTGCACCTTCTAATGTCATGCGGCGTGCCATTATAAGCCCTATATCACCGGATCCTAATATAACAACTTCTTTTCCGGGCATATAACCCTCAATGTTTACAAGGCGTTGTGCGGTTCCGGCAGAATATATGCCGGCAGGGCGGTAGCCGGGGATGTTTAAAGCCCCGCGGCTTCTTTCCCGACAGCCCATGGCGAGGATGACAGCCTTTGCTTTTATTTCAAACATACCATCTTCGTGATTTAACGCAGTTATTTTTTTGGTATCTGATATATCCATAACCATAGTCTGGAGCTTATACTCGATTTTGCGCTCAAGCACCTGGTCAATAAAACGGGCTGCGTATTCAGGACCTGTCAGCTCTTCCTTAAATGTGTGAAGACCAAAACCATTGTGTATACACTGATTTAATATGCCTCCGAGTTCTTTATCACGTTCTATGATCAGAATACTGTCTATACCATTGTCTTTTGCAGATATTGCTGCGGCAAGTCCGGCAGGACCGCCTCCTACAATTACAAGATCATAATTTTTCATGCTTTACCTCCTCTTAAAGTTCCTTATTACGTCCGACGATAAAAGTAGAATCGCCGCCGGATTTTGTGATATCATACATGCTCATAGGAACCTCACGTTCTAATATTTCCATTGTACGTGGGGAACAAAAACCGGCCTGGCATCGCCCCATTCCAGCCCGGGTTCTGCGCTTTATGCCGTCAAGGGAACGTGCGCCGAGCGGACGTCTGATAGAATCTATTATCTCGCCTTCTGTTATCATTTCGCACCGGCAGATAATATTGCCATATGCAGGATTCTTTTTGATAAGTGCATTTCGATCTTCGATACTCAGACTTGAAGGGTTTAATATGCCTTTTCGTATAGGATCAAAGCTTTTGTTTTCAGTAAGACCTAATCTGTCAGCGACCATTTTTGCAACCATTATACCGATAGCAGGTGCGGATGAAAGTCCGGGAGATTCGATACCGGCAGCGTTGAAAAATAGATCAGCATCACTGGCTTCCCCTATGACAAAATCATCACCTGCTTCGTGTGCCCTAAGACCGGCAAAAGAGGTTATAACCTGACGGAGAGGAACATTTTTAACTGCCAGAGATGATTTTGCGGCAACTGTTTCAAGTCCGTCGGCGGTGGTGTTTATTGCTTCTTTATCGTCCACATCTACAGCGGTAGGACCTACAAGCAGATTTCCATGGACTGTAGGAGTTACAAGTATTCCTTTACCCATTTTGCCCGGAAGCTGGAATATTGTATGTTTTACATGATCCCCGGCTGTTTTGTCGAGAAGCATATATTCACCTTTTCTTGCTGTTATATGCAGCTTATGGGCACTTACCATATTATTTATCTCATCTGCATAAACACCAGCAGCATTTATGACTGCCCTTGCATGTACTACTTCTTTAAAGCGTCTTTTTCTTGTCACTAAAATATCGTATCCTTCAGACGCTGGTGTTATGTTGTCTACTTTTGTGTCCAGTAAGAATTTGATCCCATTTGTATATGCGTTTTCAGCAAGCGCTATTGTAAGGTTGAATGGACATACAATTCCGCCGGTAGGCGCATATAATGCAAAACATGCATCATCTGATACATTTGGCTCCATATTTATCAGTTCTTTACGGCCTATGATCTTTAGACCGGGAACATTGTTTTTTTGGCCTTTATCATATAATTTTTCCAGTCCTTCAAGATTAGAAGGTTCGGTGCATATTACGAGGGAGCCGTTACGCTTAAACGGAAAATCAAGTTCTTCTGCAAGCTTGTCCATCATTGAATTTCCTTCTACATTTAACTGCGCTTTTAAAGTGCCCGGGGTGGCATCAAAGCCGGCATGGACAATGGCGCTGTTTGCTTTTGATGTGCCGCTGCATACATCCTCATCTTTTTCGATAACACAGGCATTTATGTTATATTTTGAAAGCTCTCTTGCGATTGCGCTTCCAACAACGCCTGCTCCTATAATTGCTGCATCATACATATTTTTGTCTCCTTTTGGGTAATAAAAAAGAGCAAGAAAAATAAAACGAAATTACTTCGCTATTTTACCTTGCTCTTGTCTCTCGGTATCAATTATTAACTTGATTAGAGTATATCATGGTGGCTTATGCTTTTCAATATATAAAGTGTAAAAAAATTGTATAAACTATATGTTGTGAGGTTGCTGTTCACACCTAACAGTGCGACCAGCAACGATTACAGCCCATTTAAAATGCCTCTACGAGGCAGGGCTGTAATCACTCAATAATTAACACTATGGCGCATAGCTTGACAGCGCAGTGTCAAGCTTGCGTGTGAACAGCAACGTTGTGAGCGCATATATCATTAAGGACACATTTGTCACAATAAGGTGCAGTCCTTGCGGTACAGACAGCTCTTCCATGGTCTACCAGCCGGTGGCAGAAGCTGTTGCTTTCCTCAGGAGGTATTATTTTCCACAAAGCCATTTCGACTTTTTTGGGATCTTTGATCTGGTCAACAAGTCCGATTCGGTTACAAAGGCGTATGCAGTGGGTGTCAGTTACGATAGCCGGCTGACCGAATACATCCCCCATGATAAGGTTTGCACTTTTTCTGCCGACACCGGGAAGGCGCAGCAGGTCTTTCATGTTATCTGGAACGCAGCCGTTAAATTCATCGCAGAGCATTTTCATACATGCACTTATATCACGGGCTTTACTTTTGCCTAGACCGCATGGACGGATGATTTCTTCAATCTGTCCGACTGGGGCAGCGGCAAGCTCTTTTATGCCGGGAAATTTAGCGAACAGATCAACGACGACAATGTTGACGCGGGCGTCGGTGCACTGTGCGGCAAGACGCACAGAGACAAGGAGTTTCCACGCCTCATCATAATCAAGAGTGCAGTCAGAATCCGGATATTGGGTTTTTAAACGTTTTATAACCTCTAAGGCAAGTTCTTTTGTTTCCATTATATTCTCCTGATATAATTTAAAATATAAAATTTACCACAATATAATGTGGGATGTTTAAGTTAAAATGTTATAAAACAGTATACAAAAAGAAAATACAAATGTAAAATATAATTTAGAGAGGTCGCATAATGGAAAATAAGGTTAAAATATATATAACACGGAAGAAAATAAAAAATATGTATCTCAGGGTAAAAGAACCGGATGGACGGGTCGAGGTTTCGGCACCATACAATATGAAAGAAGAAGATATACGAAGATTTATAAAAGCGCATGAAGAATGGATACAAAATGCAGTTTTGAGAATAGAAGAAAAGAATAAAAATGTGAAAGAGGCTCCTGTTATGGCGCCTTTTATGGAAAGGGAGATGAGGCAGAAGCTTAAGAAGCAGATAGAAAGCCTTATAAAAAAATGGGAGCCGGTAATGAATGTAAGCTCATCAGGATTTACGATTAAAAAGATGAAAACCAGATGGGGCTCATGTAATGTAATGTCACATCATCTGAATTTTAATCTGGCACTTGCTAAGGCACCGGAGGAATGTGTGGAATATGTTGTTGTACATGAGCTTACTCATTTGCTTGAACCAAGCCATAATGAAAGATTCTGGGCACTTATGGAGAAATATCTGCCGAAAGCAAAAACATTGCGCAAACAACTTCGTGACATCCAAATTGAAAATGTGATATAATCAGAATATTAAAAAATAAATAAACGGAGAATAAAGAAAATGGAATTATGGGATATATACGATAAAAACAAGAAACCTACTGGAAGGACCATGAAAAGAAATGACTGGACATTAAAAGATGACGAGTACCATCTGTCTGTTCTTGGAGTGATAAGCAGGCCGGATGGGAAATTTCTTATAACACAAAGAGTCATGACAAAGGCATGGGCACCGGGATGGTGGGAAGTGTCAGGTGGAGCAGCGCAGGCAGGAGAGGATTCATATACTGCAGTGTGCCGCGAGGTAAGGGAAGAAGTCGGACTTGATGTGTCAGATTGTAATGGAAGGCTTGCATATACATACCATAGGGAAAATCCGGGTGAGGGAGATAATTACTTTGTTGATGTGTACAGATTTGAACTTGATTTTGACGAGAGTGATATAACAATACAAAAAGAAGAAGCGCTTGGCTTTAAGATCGCAACACTTGAAGAAATAAAAGATATTGCATCACACGGGGAATTTTTACACTATGACAGTATAAAACATGTATTTGAACAATAAAAATTGGAGGTATACAGATGAATCTGCCGAAGGATCCGGTAATGCTCCTTAGCTTTGTAAATACCCAGCTGAGGGATAATTATTCTAATCTCGAAGAGCTTGCAGCCGCTTATATGACTGATTCAGAGACTATAGAAGAACAGCTAAAAAAAATAGATTATAAATATGATAAGAATACAAACAGCTTTAAATAGGAGATTATTTCATGGAAACATGCTGTGATTTTTGTGCATACAATGAGTATGATGACGATGATGAGGAATATTATTGTTCTGTGAATATGGACGAGGATGATATGGCGAGATTTGTGCAGAGCAGCTATAAAAAATGTCCGTTTTACAGATCAGGAGATGAATATAAGGTTGTCAGACATCAGATGTAGCAATGATATCGTTACTGGTCACACTGTCAGGTGTGAACAGTAACATGATAATAAAAATTAATTTTAAAATATAAAAAAACAAATTGCATTAATGAATGTAAGGCTGTATAATAAATTGGTTATTTTCATTAATTAACGTAAAATAGGTGATTACATTTAATAAGGAGGAAAATTATGCCTGTAAAATACGTGTTTGTCACTGGTGGAGTAGTATCCGGACTTGGAAAAGGAATTACAGCAGCGTCGCTGGGACGTCTTTTAAAAGCACGCGGATATAAAGTGACAATGCAGAAGTTTGATCCATACATTAATATTGACCCGGGAACAATGAATCCTATCCAGCATGGAGAGGTTTTTGTAACTGACGATGGAGCAGAGACTGATCTTGATCTTGGACATTATGAGAGATTTATTGATGAAAGTCTTACAAAGAATTCAAACGTTACAACCGGTAAGGTTTACTGGTCAGTATTACAGAAGGAGCGCCGTGGTGATTATGGCGGAGGAACAGTACAGGTAATTCCTCATATTACAAATGAAATAAAAAGCAGATTCTACAGGGATTTCACTTCAAAAGATACAACTATCGCAATAATAGAAGTTGGTGGAACAGTCGGAGATATCGAGAGCCAGCCTTTCCTTGAGGCAATAAGGCAGTTCCAGCATGAAGTGGGACATGAGAATGCAATACTCTGCCACGTAACGCTTATTCCATATATTAAGGCTTCGGGAGAATTAAAGACGAAACCTACACAGGCAAGTGTTAAGGAACTTCAGGGAATGGGAATACAGCCGGATATAATCGTATGTCGTTCAGAGCATGAGCTTGATCAAGGACTTAAGGATAAGATTGCACTGTTTTGTAATGTGCCAAATTCCCATGTACTACAGAATCTTGATGTTGAATATTTATACGAGGCACCTCTGGCAATGGAAGCAGAGAATCTTGCAAAAGTGGCATGTGAGTGTCTGGATCTTGACTGTCCTGAACCGGATCTTGCTGACTGGAAACAGATGGTTGATGATCTGCGCCATCCTGACAAAGAGGTTAAAATAGCACTCGTTGGAAAATATACGGCTCTTCATGATGCATATATTTCTGTCGTTGAGGCATTAAAGCATGGTGGGATTCCGGAGCATGCAACTGTTGATATAAACTGGGTTGATTCAGAACTATTAAATGATGACAATGCCGCAGAGATTTTTGATGGAATCCAGGGAATAATCGTTCCAGGTGGATTTGGTGATCGTGGAGTAGAGGGAATGATCTCTGCTGCAAAATATGCAAGAGAAAACAATATCCCATATCTTGGAATCTGTCTTGGAATGCAGGTTGCTATTATAGAATTTGCCCGTCATGTATGCAGATTTAATGACGCACACAGTATAGAACTCGATCCTAACACTGCACATCCGGTTATCGCATTAATGCCTGACCAGAATGGAGTAGAAGATATCGGAGGAACGCTCAGACTGGGTTCATATCCTTGTGTACTTGAAAAAGACTCTAAAGCATACGAAATGTACGGAACAGAAAATATAAACGAGCGTCATCGCCATCGTTATGAGGTAAACAACGACTATAGAGCAGCGCTTTTAGATAACGGAATGAGACTTTGTGGAACTTCACCGGATGGTAGGATCATTGAGATGATCGAACTTCCGGATCATCCTTGGTTTATCGCAACACAGGCACATCCTGAACTTAAGTCGCGTCCAAATCGTCCACATCCATTATTCCATGGATTTATAGAGGCTGCTACAAAGATAAAACGATAAAAATTATTAATTTACTATAATTTAATGTAATATTTAGAAAGGTGCGGTTGATTTTAATCGCACTTTTTTCTATAATATAGTTCATGACGATATACAACTATAAATGTATCTGTCAGATATCGATAAGCCTTGGGCTTGCAGTGGTGAAGATACTGGACAGTTGAGAATAATGTACCATAACGGAGGAATTATGGATAATCAGGGACCTAACAAATATAATTATAATAATGGAAATAATGGCAGCAATGGAGGCAATAACGGCGGTAACGGCGGCAGAAACAACGGAGGAAACCGGAATAACCGTGGCGGTCAGGGAATCATGGCATTTGTCATAACGGCGCTTCTGGCACTGTTTGTTTATGCGCTTATTTCGAATCATATCTCTAATGCGAGCACACAGGAGAAGACGTATACAGACTTTCTTGAAGAACTAGATAAAGGAAATGTAAAGTCTGTGGAATTTGATTCTTATGAGATAGACTATACACTTGTCGATGATGGACATGACAGCTATGATGTGAAATATTACACAGGAAGAATTGCTGATGAAGAACTGTTAAAAGAATTAAAAACGTCAAAGACATCCGAAGGAAAACCGATAAAGATCAACGCAGCTATTCCAGATAATACTTCTACGTGGGTGCTTAATATATTGAGCTTTATAATACCACTTCTTCTTTTATGGGTATTATTTGCCTTTTTGTCCAAGAAAATGGGCGGAAGCATGGGAATGGGAGTTGGAAAATCGACTGCCAAGGTATATGTAGAAAAGTCCACGGGAGTAACATTTAAGGATGTTGCAGGACAGGATGAGGCGAAGGAATCATTACAGGAAGTTGTTGATTTCCTTCACAATCCAGGTAAATATAAAACTATCGGGGCTAAGCTTCCCAAAGGAGCACTTTTAGTAGGACCTCCGGGAACAGGTAAGACACTTCTTGCAAAGGCCGTAGCTGGTGAGGCGGGAGTTCCGTTTTTCTCACTTGCAGGCTCGGATTTTGTAGAAATGTTTGTTGGTGTCGGAGCATCGCGAGTGCGTGATCTTTTCAAAGAAGCACAGAAAATGGCGCCGTGTATCATATTTATCGATGAGATCGATGCTATAGGTAAGAGCCGTGATTCCAAGTTTGGAAGTGGAAATGATGAGAGAGAACAGACATTAAACCAGTTACTTGCAGAGATGGACGGATTTGATACATCAAAGGGTCTTCTTATACTTGCAGCTACAAACAGACCGGAGGTTCTCGATAAGGCACTTCTTCGTCCGGGCCGTTTTGACAGACGTATCATTGTTGATAAGCCTGACCTGAAAGGAAGACTTGAAACTTTAAAAGTACATTCGAAAGATGTAAAGATGGATGAGACAGTAGATCTTGACGCACTGGCACTTGCCACAGCAGGACTTGTCGGATCGGATCTTGCCAACATGATAAATGAAGCTGCCATTAATGCAGTAAAGCATGGAAGACAGTTTGTGAATCAGGCAGATCTGTTTGAAGCATTTGAACTTGTAGCTGTAGGTGGCAAAGAGAAAAAAGACCGTGTCATGAGCGATAAAGAAAGAAAGATCGTCTCATACCATGAGGTAGGGCATGCCCTTGTATCGGCATTACAGAAGAATACTGAGCCGGTTCAGAAGATTACGATCGTTCCTAGAACAATGGGAGCTTTAGGTTATACACTCCAGACACCTGAGGAAGAGAAATATCTCGAGACAAAGGATGAACTTATTGCAAAGATCACAACGTTTATGGCCGGACGTGCGGCTGAGGTTGTTGTATTCCACTCTGCAACAAGCGGAGCTGCAAATGACATAGAAAATGCAACAAAGATTGCCCGTGCAATGGTTACAATGTATGGTATGTCAGATAAGTTTGGAATGATGTGTCTGGCAACTGTTGAAACACAGTATCTTGATGGAAGAGCAGGCCTTATATGTGGTGAGGATACTTCAGCGGAGATTGACAAAGAGGTACTTGGAATAATAAATCACTGTTACAATGAAGCAACTAAGCTTCTCGAGGATAACAGGGTTATACTCGATCGTATTTCAGATTATCTGTACGAAAAGGAAACTATCACAGGTAAGGAATTTATGAAAATGTTCCGTGAGATGAAAGGAATTCCTGAAACGGATGGTGAAGATGACAAAAAGGATTTCTTTGAGCAGGCTATGGAAGCCGAAAACAATGATAAAGATACAAACCGTGACTATGTAGACCCGGATAGTATGTTTGAAGAATAATCGTTATGGAAAAGACATTTAATATACAGGAAGAATTAAAAAAACTCCCGGATCAACCGGGAGTTTATATTATGCATGACAAAACTGATGCGATTATATATATAGGCAAAGCTAAAAGCCTCACTAAGAGAGTGCACCAGTATTTTCAGCCGAGCCATGATGAGGGAATCAAGAAAAGACAGATGGTAGAGCATATTGAATATTTTGAATATATCATTACCGATTCTGAACTTGAAGCTCTTGTTCTGGAATGTAATCTTATCAAGGAACATTGTCCAAAGTATAATACGATGTTGCGTGATGATAAGACTTATCCGTATATAAAAGTGACTGTCGGTGAGACGTTTCCGCGTGTAATGTTTTCAAGACAGATGAAAAAGGATAGATCAAGATACTTTGGTCCTTATACAAGTGCAGGGGCGGTTAAAGACACGATAGACCTTATAAATAAAATATATGGTCTTAGGACCTGCAACAGAAAACTGCCCCGGGATATCGGGCTTGACAGAGCGTGTCTTAATTATCATATCCATAAATGTGATGCGCCATGCCAGGGATATATAACACCGGAGGAATATAATAATAAGGTAAGCGGTGTGCTTGAATTTTTGAATGGAAATTATACACCGGTTATAAAAATGCTTACGGAAAAGATGGAGCAGGCATCTGAAGAACTTGAGTTTGAAAAGGCAGCGGAATACAGGAATCTTCTATCAAGTGTTAAACAGGTGGCACAGAAACAGAAAATAACTAATGCTGATGGAGAGGATAAAGATATAATCGCCCTTGCCAATGACGATACAGATGCAGTTGTTCAGGTATTTTTTATACGAGGCGGAAAGCTTATCGGAAGAGATCATTTCCATGTCCGTGTCGGAACCGAACAGTCAGAAGATAATATACTGAATAACTTTGTAAAACAGTTTTATTCAGGAACACCTTTTATCCCAAGAGAGATAATGCTTCAAAAAAAGATAGAGGATATGGAAATCCTTGAACAATGGCTTTCGGAAAAGAGGGGTAGAAAGGTTATCATAAAGGTTCCACAAAAAGGAATGAAGGAAAAACTAGTGGAGCTTGCAAAGAAAAATGCACTTCTTGTGTTAAGCCAGGATAAGGAACGCATAAAGAGAGAAGAAGGCAGAACGATCGGAGCGGTAAAGGAAATAGAAAAGCTGCTTGGCCTTGGCAATTTAAACAGAATGGAAGCATTTGATATATCAAATATTAATGGCTTTGAGACTGTCGGCTCAATGATCGTATATGAAAAAGGAAAGCCTAAAAGAAGTGATTACAGAAAATTTAAATTAAAGACTATCACTGGACCGGATGATTACGGATCAATGCATGAGGTACTTACAAGAAGATTCGTGCACGGAATAGATGAAAAGAAACAGCTTTCCGAAAAGAATCTTCCGGATGAGGTGGGAAGCTTCAACAGATTTCCGGATGTAATAATGATGGATGGTGGAAAAGGACAGGTTAATGTGTGTCTTGAGGTTTTATCGGAGCTTGGATTGTCAATACCGGTCTGTGGTATGGTGAAAGATGATTTTCACAGGACAAGAGGCCTTTATTTCAACAATGAAGAAATACCGATCGACAGACATGGTGAAGGATTTAAGCTTATCACAAGGATCCAGGATGAGGCTCATAGATTTGCCATAGAATATCACCGCTCATTAAGATCAAAAAGCCAGGTACACTCTGTACTGGATGATATCGAGGGAATAGGACCGGCAAGAAGAAAGGCTCTTATGAGAAGATACCAGTCCATAGAGAAAATAAAAGATGCATCTCTGGAGGATCTTGCTATGACAGAATCAATGAATGAGGCAGCGGCAGCTGCGGTATATAAATTTTTTCACCCATAAAACTGCTGAATAATTTATATGGAAAGATTCACAAAAATTTGATATACTATCTGTAAAAAGCTTACAAATTTTTATAGGACATATGGAGGGGCAGATATGAATGGAGCACAAGAAGTATCAGTAGCAAAAATTGCTGAATTACTTGATCTTAAAAACCTTATCGATGACATTGATCTTAAAGCACGTAAAATAGAATGTTCTGATGTAAACAGACCGGCATTACAGCTTTCTGGATACTTTGAGCATTTTGAGCAGAGCCGAATACAGATCATAGGAAACGTAGAATACACATACATCGAGAAGATGAATGATGATGAAAAAAGAGAACGCTACAGCAGATTTATGGAATTTGATATTCCGTGTATTATTTTTTGCAGGGATCTGCAGCCGGATGAGATTTTTATTAAGGAGGCCTTAGAGCACAGTATACCAGTGCTTTCAACAGGAAGATCTACATCAGGATTTATGGCAGAGCTTATTTATTGTCTTGGTGAACAGCTTGCTCCATGTATCACTGTTCACGGAGTACTTGTAGATGTATATGGAGAAGGTGTGATGATAACAGGCGAGAGTGGAATCGGAAAAAGTGAGGCTGCCCTTGAGCTTATAAGACGTGGACATCGTCTTGTTACTGATGATGTTGTCGAAATCCGTAAAATCAACGAGCATACACTTATGGGAACATCGCCGGAAATTACGCGTCATTTTATAGAACTGCGCGGAATTGGAATAATAGATGTAAAAACACTTTATGGTGTAGAGTGTGTAAAGGAAAAACAGCAGATCGATCTTGTTATTAAACTTGAGGACTGGAAAAAGGAAGCTGAGTATGACAGATTAGGACTTGAGGAGGAATATGCAGAGTACCTTGGAAATAAAGTTGTATGTCATTCACTTCCAATAAGACCGGGCCGTAATCTTGCGGTGATCGTTGAGACTGCCGCAGTTAATCATAGGCAAAAGAAAATGGGCTATAATGCAGCCCATGAGTTGTATCGCCGCGTTCAGGCAAATCTTACAAAAAACTCGGAGGAATAATTAATGGAAAAAAAGAATGCATGGGAGAAGTACCCGGAAGGAAAAAAGAGAGATGAGGTATTTTCATTTGCGGAAGATTACCGTAAATTTATCTCAGATTGTAAGACAGAACGTGAATGCACCAGTGCAGTATATAAAGATGCCGTAGCACACGGTTATAAAGATCTTGATGAACTCATCAAAAATAAAACTGCAGTAAAAGCTGGAGACAGAATCGTAGCAGACAATATGGGAAAAGGAGTTGCTCTTTTTAATATAGGTAAAAAGAGCATAGAGGATGGAATGAATATTCTCGGAGCCCATATTGATTCACCTCGTATGGACTTAAAACAGGTACCACTTTACGAGGATACAGAGATGGCACTTCTTGACACACATTATTATGGTGGAATCAAGAAATATCAGTGGGTTACATTACCTCTCGCTCTTCATGGCGTAATATGCAAAAAAGATGGAACAACCGTAAAAGTCAATATTGGCGACAAACCTGGAGATCCTGTAGTTGGGGTAAGTGATCTTCTTATACATCTTTCAGGTGACCAGATGAGCAAAAAGGCCTCAGAGGTTATAGAGGGAGAAAATCTCGATGTCCTTATCGGAAGCATTCCGGGACCAGAGAAAGATGAGAATGACAAAGATATCAAAGACAGAGTAAAAACAAATATCTTAAATATTCTTTCAAAAGAATACAAGGTTGATGAGGACGATTTCCTTTCAGCAGAGATAGAGGTGGTTCCGGCAGGAGAAGCAAGGGATTATGGTCTTGACCGGAGTATGATCATGGGTTATGGACATGATGACCGGGTATGTGCATACCCTTCTTACAGGGCTATGCTTGAAGTTACTGATCCTGAGTATACAAGTGTATGTCTCCTTGTGGACAAAGAAGAAATCGGTTCTGTAGGGGCAAGCGGAATGCAGTCACGTTTCTTCGAAAATTGTGTTGCAGAGGTTATGAACCTTGCAGGAGAGTACACAGAACTTGCAGTAAGACGTGCCATGAAAAATTCTAAAGTGCTCTCATCAGATGTATCAGCAGCTTTCGATCCAAACTATCCATCAGTTATGGAAAAGAAAAATTCTGCTTACTTTGGAAAAGGACTTGTATTCAATAAATATACAGGAGCAAGAGGAAAATCAGGCTCTAACGATGCAAATGCAGAATATGTGGCAAAGCTTAGAAAGATCATGGATGACAATGAAGTTTCATTCCAGACTTCAGAGCTTGGCCGTGTAGATGTAGGTGGCGGCGGAACGATCGCATACATCCTTGCAAACTACGACATGAATGTAATAGATAGCGGTGTTCCTGTGCTTAATATGCATGCACCATGGGAGATAATCAGTAAAGTAGATCTTTATGAGGCTCTTAAGGGTTATATTGCATTCTTAAAAGAAGCATAGAACACGATACCGGAAACCATCTGATATAATAAACCTGACAAGAAGGAAATAAATATGAACCAGCAATTTGTAGACAAAATAACACAAAAGATTCCAGAACTTAAACTGTTTTTTGATGAACCAATGAAAAATCACACGACATTTCGTATCGGAGGAACGGCAGACGTATATGTGCAGCCGGATGACATGCAGCTTAAGATACTTCTGGAAACTGCAAGGGAAACTGATATGCCGGTAACTGTTATAGGAAATGGAAGCAATCTGCTGGTAGGTGATTTTGGTATACGTGGACTTGTGATAGAAATAGGAAAGGGAATGAAGGACATAACTATATCCGGCAAAACTATCACAGCCTCAGCCGGTGCAGGTCTTGGCGCCGCCGCATCGAAAGCGGCGGAGGCAGGATTATGCGGAATGGAGTTTGCGTCAGGCATTCCGGGAAATATAGGCGGTGCAGTTGTCATGAATGCAGGGGCTTATGGTGGAGAAATCAAGCAGATCATAAAAAATGCAACGGTTATAACATTAGACGGACAGATAAAGACGCTTTCAGCCGACGAACTGGAACTTTCCTATAGGCACAGCTGCATACCGGAGAATAACTATATAGTTATAAGCGCTGTATTTGCACTAGAAGATGGTGATAAAGCACTCATAAAAGAGAAAATGGCAGATTTCAGGCAGCGGAGGATAGACAAGCAGCCGCTCGAATATCCAAGTGCCGGAAGTACATTCAAAAGACCGGAAGGATATTTTGCAGGAAAACTTATAATGGACAGCGATCTGGCAGGATATACAGTCGGAGGAGCACAGGTTTCAGCAAAACACTGTGGATTTGTAATAAATAAGGGCGGTGCGACAGCTGCTGATGTAGTAAAACTTATTGGTGATGTCCAAAGAATCGTAAAAGATAAATACAATGTAGGACTTGAACCAGAAGTTAAGATGATTGGAGAATTTTAGTGAAATTTGTAATCGTTACGGGAATGTCCGGTGCGGGAAGAAGTACAGCAATGAAGATGATGGAAGATATCGGGTATTTTTGTATTGATAATCTTCCTATACAGTTACTGGATAAGCTGATTGATTTTTCAAACAGTTTTCACAGTGACATAACAAAAGTTGCTGTAGGAATAGATGTAAGAAACGGATCCGGATTTGAAGATATACCAAATACTTTAAAGGCATTAAAGGCAAAAAAATTTCCATATGAAATACTTTTTCTTGATGCGGAGGATGAAGTACTTGTAAAAAGATACAAGGAAACAAGGAGAAGCCACCCGTTGGCAGGAGCAGAACGCATCAATACGGGAATAGCGCTCGAACGCAAAAAAATGGAATTTTTAAAAAGTAATGCGGATTATATAATAGACACAAGCCAGCTTCTTACAAGGGAGCTAAAAACTGAGCTTGAAAAAATATTTGTTGATAATCAGGATTATAAGAATTTATTTATAACTATATTGTCATTTGGATTCAAATATGGCATACCTTCAGATTCGGATATAGTCATGGATGTCAGATTTCTGCCCAACCCATACTATATAGAAGGACTCCGGGCAAAGACGGGAAATGATAAGGAAATACAGGATTATGTAATGCAGTTTCCGGAAGCGGTTGAATTCAGCAATAAACTGGAGGATATGATAAAGTTCCTTATCCCTAATTATATATCTGAAGGAAAAAACCAGCTGGTTATTTCGATTGGATGTACAGGTGGAAAGCACAGATCAGTAACACTTGCAAATGAGCTTTACAAAAGACTTTCTGATGGAAAGGATTATGGACTTAAGATAGAACATCGTGATATAGGAAAAGATGCATTAAGAGGAAAGTAGATATGTCATTTTCTAGTGATGTAAAAAAGGAACTTTTAGGACAGGTGCCAAGAAGCAGGCACTGCCAGCTTGCAGAACTTGCAGGTATAATAAATATGGATGGCGCTATAGATAAAGACACCGGATGTCTGGTGCTTGAATCAGAAAATGAGCTTGTGATCCACAAGTATGAGGTCCTGATGAAGAAAGCGTTTTCCGTTGATGCCGGCAGTCCTCTTACCCAGAGTGATACAAAGCGGATAATGTCAGCACTTAAGCTTGAAAAACCCGGATATGCTGCCGATGGTCTTATACTGATGCAGACATGCTGTAAAAGAGCATATCTGAGAGGTGTTTTTATGGCTGCGGGGTCGATCAGCAATCCACAGAAATCTTATCATTTTGAAATTGTATGTAAGAGCAGCAGTCAGGCAGAGCAGATACAAGAAATACTAAAAGGCTTTGATACTGACGCAAAGATCGTCGGGCGGAAATCACATTATGTCGTTTATCTCAAGGAAGGCTCGAATATTGTGGACTGCCTTAATGTCATGGAAGCATATGTTTCACTCATGAATCTTGAAAACGTACGTATTTTAAAAGAAATGCGCAACAGCGTAAACCGTAAAGTAAACTGTGAAACAGCCAATATTAAAAAGACTGTTAATGCTGCTGTAAGGCAGATCGAGGATATTGAACTGATACGTGATAAGACAGGGCTTGAAAAACTGCCTGATGTGTTAAAGGAAACTGCAAGGTTAAGACTTGAATATCCTGAGGCTACGCTTAAGGAGCTGGGTGGATATTTTGATCCGCCTGTAGGAAAATCGGGTGTGAACCATAGACTAAAGAAACTTTCAGCAATTGCAGAGGAGCTAAGATAGTGAAAAAGAAATTATTATTTGTATTTAATCCAAAATCGGGAAAGGGACTGATAAAAGACCATCTTGTCAATATTGTGGATATAATGACAAAAGCAGGCTATATGATTACTATTTATCCTACGCAGAGTCAGGGTGATGCAATAAGAAAAGTCAGAAAAAAGGCAAAAAAATATGATCTTGTTGTCTGCTGCGGAGGAGATGGAACTCTCGATGAGGTTGTAACAGGAATGGAGCAGAGTGATGTAAATGTTCCTATTGGATATATTCCGGCGGGAAGTACAAATGATTTTGCTAACTCACTTGGAATTCCAAAGGATATGGAAAAAGCTGCGGAAACAGCAGTCCTTGGTAATCCATTTCCGTGTGATGTGGGTTCATTCAATAATGATACATTTGTGTATGTTGCAGCATTCGGTCTGTTTACAGAAGTTTCATATCAGACATCACAGCAGATGAAAAATATCCTTGGTCATGCAGCATATATACTTGAAGGTGCAAAGCACATTATGGATATTACATCATATAGGATGAAAGTTATGCATGATGATGAGGAGATTGAAGACGAATTTATATACGGGATGGTAACGAATTCTCTTTCAGTAGGAGGATTTAAAGGTATTTCAGGACCGGATGTATTGCTTGATGATGGGTTATTTGAGGTTACCCTGATAAAGATGCCTAAAAATCCTATAGAGCTTAACAAAATCCTGGGTGGACTTACAAACCGGGAAAATGACAATGAACTTATTTATTCTTTTAAGACAAATGAACTTCATATAACAAGCGATGAGGAGGTTCCGTGGACACTCGATGGTGAGTTTGGTGGCGCCCACAGCGACCTTACTATAAAGAATTTGAACAAGCAGATTACAATAATGTGTTAAACTGTTAAAAATTTAACTTTATTTTTGTTGTGATATGTAATATAATGTAGTTGCCTTGAGATAAGGCATACAAAACATAAACCAGACTTGATATTATATATGCGGTATCAGGTTTTTGAACAGGAGGAAAAATTATGTTAGTATCTGCAGCAGAAATGCTTAAAAAAGCAAAAGAAGGACATTACGCAGTAGGACAGTTCAATATCAACAACCTTGAGTGGACAAAATCAGTTCTTTTAACAGCTGAGGAATTAAAAAGCCCTGTAATCCTTGGAGTATCTGAGGGCGCTGGAAAGTATATGACAGGATTCGGTACAGTAGCAGCAATGGTTAAGGCTATGCACGATGAACTTGGAATTACAGTTCCGGTAGCACTTCATCTTGATCATGGAACATACGAAGGATGCTATAAATGTATCAAAGCCGGATTTACATCAATCATGTTCGATGGATCACATTATCCAATCGATGAGAACGTTGCTAAGACAAAAGAGTTAGTAGCAGTTGCTCATGCAATGGGAATGTCTATCGAAGCAGAAGTTGGTTCTATCGGTGGAGAAGAAGACGGAGTAGTTGGAATGGGCGAGTGCGCTGATCCAGACGAGTGTAAGAGAGTTGCTGATCTCGGTGTAGATATGCTTGCAGCCGGAATCGGAAACATCCACGGAAAATATCCAGAGAACTGGGCAGGACTCAGCTTTGAGACTCTTGATGCTATCCAGCAGAAGACAGGTGTTATGCCATTAGTACTTCATGGTGGTACAGGAATCCCTGCTGATATGATAAAGAAAGCTATCGATCTTGGTGTTTCAAAGATCAACGTAAACACAGAGTGCCAGTTATCATTTGCAGATGCAACACGTAAATACATTGAGGCTGGAAAAGATCTTGAAGGAAAAGGATTTGATCCTCGTAAACTTCTTGCTCCAGGAGCTGAAGCTATTAAGGCAACAGTTAAAGAGAAGATGGAACTCTTCGGATCAGTTGGAAAAGCTGAATAAGATTATACATTATTGCCCCGGCATATGCCGGGGTTTTTGTTTTGCAGATAATTTAGTGCAGCTTTAACTGTTTGTACAGTTTAGCATCAATATCAGCACTGTTTCTTACTTCTACGCCTTCACATACGCAGCCAAGCGGCAGATCAGCATAGCCATTGCATCGTGCAGTCTGGCGGCTGCAGTCGGTCTGATCATCCTCCTCATTATATGAGGTGTAGGTGTGGTTTCTTATTTTCTGATTTGGATTTGTTGGTTTATTCTTCATTTTTACTCCATTAAAAATATGTTACAGCCAAAGCTATAGAAATGGCAGTAACAAAATAAATAGTTACAGTCATAGTATGCGCACTGGATCTTATGTTATGAGATTTGAAAAAGAGATTTGAAAAAGTGATTTTACCAAAAAGTGATTTTAGATGTTGATTTTATAGTAAAATAGGACTATTATCTTATTGTAATATTAACTTATGTACTCTCGGAATCTTTTAAATGAATCATTCCTAGAGTACATACTTTAGAACAGGAGGGCGGATATGTACGAATTTACAGAAGATTGTATGATACATATTGAAAAGATAGACGAGGAACATAAAAAGCTTTTTCAGCTGATAAATGAGGCATCGGAGCTGGCAAATAAAACAGATAGTGTGCTGTCTCTTGCACTAAAGGTTATCGATGAGCTGAAAGACTATGCAAATACACATTTTGCGAACGAAGAGGCATATATGGAAAGCATAAACGATCCTGAGCTTCCATTGCAAAAAAAGGAACATGCAGCATTTAAGACAAAAATAAATGAATTCAAAATAGATGATTCATCGGATGCAGCAGCAAAAGAGTCATTGAACGAGCTTATAAAATATCTTGTAAGATGGCTGTATCATCACATTTTAAGCAGTGACATGATGATAGGAAAACTTGAGGCAAAAGAGGACGAGGATCCATTTGCATTTACGGATAAGTATAAGACAGGCATAGAGATGGTTGATGAGGAACATAAAAAGCTGTTTGAAATTATAAGAGAGACAAATGATGTGATAAATACAGAATTTGTCCACGATAAGTATGATGAGATAATGAGGCTTTTGGCAGAACTCAAAAATTATACAGAGATACATTTCAGTGATGAGGAAAATCTTATGGAGGAGATCGGCTATCCCGGATTGGAGGCACAGCGCATGGCGCATGAGTCGTTTGTCGAAAAGCTTGTCACGATAGACCTGGAGGAACTTGATGAGATTGATGACAATCAGCAGGAATATCTGCTTCATCTTATAGATTTTCTCTTAGGATGGCTGGTAAACCATATAATAGGAATGGATAAGAAAATAGCTGACTATATGGCAAAAATGCACAGTTGACTTAAAAAAAAGCAGTAGTATATAGTGAAAATTTATAAAACTTAATTTTTTTAATATTTTAGCTTGATTTTTATTGCAAAAAGGAGTATCTTAATTTCAGAAATAATGTTAAGCGAATTGAACGAGGGCGTTCCACATAGATGGAGTGCCCTCTTTTTTAATGAATAAAGAAGCTGTTTAAACATTATTTGAAAATAACAATTCACATAAGGGGATTGATGAACAGAAAGGATGTAAGATATGAGCGAACAGGAATATTTCAACGTAGCAGACATCTTCGGAGAGAACGTATTTAATGATGCAGTTATGCAGGAGCGTCTCCCAAAGAAAGTTTACAAGAAACTTCATGAGGTTATGGATGAAGGTCAGGATCTTGATCTCGAGACAGCAGATGTTATCGCACACGAGATGAAAGAATGGGCAATCGAGAAAGGTGCAACACATTACACACACTGGTTCCAGCCACTTACAGGAGTTACAGCTGAGAAGCATGATTCATTTATAACTTCTCCAATGCCAAATGGAAAAGTACTTATGAGTTTCTCAGGAAAAGAATTAATTAAAGGTGAGCCGGATGCTTCATCATTCCCATCAGGTGGTCTTCGTGCTACATTTGAGGCAAGAGGTTATACAGCATGGGATTGTACATCACCTGCATTCGTAAGACAGGATGCAGCAGGCGCAACACTTTGCATTCCGACAGCTTTCTGTTCATACACAGGTGAAGCTCTTGACCAGAAGACACCTCTTCTTAGATCAATGGAAGCAATCAACGATCAGGCACTCCGCCTCTTAAGATTATTCGGAAATACAACATCAAAGAAGGTTACTCCTTCAGTTGGACCAGAGCAGGAGTACTTTATCGTAGATCGTGAGAAATATTTACAGAGAAAGGATCTCATCTTCACAGGACGTACACTCTTCGGTGCTATGCCTCCAAAGGGACAGGAGATGGATGATCATTACTTCGGAGCTATCCGTGAGAGAATCGCAGCTTACATGAGAGATGTAAACAAAGAACTCTGGAAACTCGGAGTTTCAGCAAAGACACAGCACAATGAGGTTGCACCGGCACAGCACGAGCTTGCACCAATATATGCAGAGTGTAATGTAGCTGTAGATCACAACCAGCTTATCATGGAGACTCTCAAAAAAGTGGCAGGCCGCCATGGACTTCAGTGTTTACTTCATGAGAAACCATTTGCAGGAGTTAATGGTTCAGGAAAGCATGACAACTGGTCTATCACGACAGATGATGGTATCAACTTACTTGATCCGGGCAAAACACCACATGACAATGTACAGTTCTTACTTGTACTCACATGTATGTTAAAGGCGATCGATGAGCATGCATCACTCCTTCGTGCAGCAGCTGCTGATGTAGGAAACGATCACAGACTTGGAGCTAATGAGGCACCACCTGCAATCCTTTCTATCTACCTTGGAGACCAGCTTGGAGATGTATTAAACCAGCTCATCTCAACAGGAACAGCTACACACAGCTTAAAAGGAGAGAAGCTTGAGACAGGTGTTAAGACAATTCCTGATTTCATGAAGGATGCCACAGACCGTAACCGTACATCTCCATTTGCATTCACAGGAAACAAGTTCGAGTTCCGTATGGTTGGTTCACAGGATTCTGTTGCACAGGCCAACATCGTGCTCAACACAATTGTAGCTGAAGCATTCTCAGATGCTTGTGATGTACTTGAAAAAGCAGATAACTTTGACCTTGCTGTACATGATCTGATCAAGGATTATGCGGTAGAGCACCAGAGAATCGTATTCAATGGTAACGGATACTCAGATGAGTGGGTAGCTGAGGCAGAAAGACGTGGACTTCCAAACATCAAGTCTATGGTAGATGCAATTCCTGCATACGTTGCTCCTGAGTCAGTTGCAGCATTTGAGAAGTTTGGTGTATTCACAAAGACAGAGCTTGAGAGCCGTGCCGAGATCGAGTATGAGACATATGCTAAGACTATTAATATAGAGGCAAAGGCTATGATCGATATAGCTGGAAAGCAGATTATTCCAGCGGTTATCAAATATGTTACATCACTTGCACAGTCTGTAAGCGCAGTAAAGGCTGCAGCAGCAGATGTAGATGTATCGGTTCAGACGGAACTCCTTACAGAGACATCCGCTCTCCTTTCAGATGCAAAGGTTGCACTTGCAAAGCTTATCGATGAGACTGACAAGGCAGGTGCCATGGAAGAGGGCAGAGATCAGGCTGTATATTATAGAGATGTTATCAAGACAGCTATGGATGAACTCAGAGCACCAGTTGATAAACTTGAGATGATCGTAGATAAAGAAATGTGGCCAATGCCATCATACGGAGATCTTATCTTCGAAGTATAATAAACACAAAGTCCGGCTTTACATAAGGTATATATCGCTGGATCAGGTTGAAAAATAATAGAGATAAAATGGAGACATTTTACAGAACCACGAAGCTGTGGATTTTGGTAAAGTGTCTCCTTTTTTATTAAATGAAAGAAAATTAGGAAAGAGAGGACAAAGCTATGACAGAAGAGATTAGTGGAGTAATTTTCGGAGTCTGGTTCCTTATCGGGGCAGCGTTAGTATTTTGGATGCAGGCAGGTTTTGCTATGGTAGAAGCAGGTTTTACCAGAGCAAAGAATACCGGTAACATACTTATGAAAAACCTGATGGATTTCTGTATTGGTACAGTTGTATTCATTCTTATAGGTTTCTCACTTTTATTAGGAGAAGATGTTCTTGGTTTTATTGGAAAACCGGGATTTGACATCTTCACATCATACAAGGATTTTGATTGGTCAAACTTTGTATTTAACTTAGTATTCTGTGCAACAACAGCAACTATTGTATCAGGAGCTATGGCTGAGAGAACAAAATTTATTTCGTATTGTGTATACTCAGCAGTTATCTCAGCGCTTATTTATCCGATCGAAGCTCACTGGATCTGGGGCGGCGGCTGGTTATCACAGATTGGCTTCCATGATTTTGCAGGATCATGTGCTATCCATATGGTAGGTGGCATCAGTGCACTTATTGGTGCAAAAATACTGGGACCACGTATCGGTAAATTTACAAAAGACAAAAGCGGAAATATTACAAAGGTAAATGCTATTCCGGGACATAATATTACGATCGGCGCACTTGGTGTATTTATCCTCTGGCTTGGATGGTATGGATTCAACGGTGCAGCTGCAAAATCAGTAGAACAGCTTGGATCAATTTTTGTAACTACAACAATCGCACCTGCGCTTGCGACAGTAGTATGTATGATCTTTACATGGCTTAAATATGGCAAACCGGATGTTTCGATGTGTCTTAATGCATCACTTGCCGGACTTGTAGCAATAACAGCAGGCTGTGATGTGACAGATGCTTTTGGAGCGATCATTATCGGTTCTGTAGCAGGACTTCTTGTATGCTTTGGTGTATGGTTCCTTGATTATGTGCTTAGGATTGATGATCCTGTCGGCGCAGTAGCAGTACACATGATGAATGGTATATGGGGAACGATCGCAGTAGGACTTTTTGCTACAAACAGTGCTCCAGGATATTCGATCGCAGACTCAAAGGGAAATGAGCTTGTAGGACTTTTCTATGGCGGTGGATTTAAACTTTTAGGACTCCAGCTTACAGGATTTGTATCTGTAGCAGCATGGACAGCAGTCACGATTACAATTGTATTTCTTATTATTAAAGCTACACTTGGACTCAGAGTTACTGAGGAAGAGGAAATTATCGGACTTGATCCGACAGAGCATGGTCTTCCATCAGCATATGCAGGATTTGCTATCATGGACGTATCTGGTGATGTTATGGATGTTAATGAAAATACAGATCTTGGTTCATCAGAGTATAAGACAGCTTCAACTGCAGCAAAAGAAGCTGCTGTGCCGGTCGTATCAGCATCGACATCGCCTAGCGGATTACATAAGGTTGTTATTATCGCAAAACTTTCGCGTTATGATAAACTTCGTAAAGCCATGAATGATCTTGGCGTTACAGGAATGACAGTTACACAGGTTATGGGATGTGGTATCCAGAAGGGTGCCGGAGAAAAATACCGTGGAGCTGAACTTGATGCAACATTGCTTCCAAAAGTAAAAGTAGAAGTAATTGTTGGAAAGATTCCGGTAGAATCAGTTATAGAGACAGCAAAGAAGACTCTCTACACTGGACATATCGGAGATGGAAAGATCTTCGTATACGATGTGGCACAGGTTGTCAAGGTTCGTACAGGCGAAGAAGGAGTTGCGGCATTACAGGATGTAGAGTAATGCAAATTAATCTAATCCCCTTAGCAATTTATAAATTACATCAACATCAAAAAAACCAGCATATGCTGGTTTTTTTGTGCTTGCAATTATAAATTATTAGATTATTGTGTTAAAGCAGGATCTGCTGCCTGATCAATGGTACTGTGCTGACCAGCTCCAATGGATTGATCAGTAGTACCCTGCTGGCCGGTTCCATTAGACTGATCGGTAGTACCCTGCTGGTTTGTTCCATCAGACTGATCAGTAGTGTTCTGCTGGTCTGTAGCCGCAGATGAGTCTGTAGATGCCTGTGAACCGGGAAGAACAGAAGAATCACCCGGTGTCGTGTTGTTAGATGGAACGGAGTTTAAAAGTGTGTTCGCATCATGCATTGTACAGACTGTATTTAAAAATGTATCGTCTGCCATAAATTCGCTGTCGGCTGATCCTGACGAACCACCGATCATAAATACATGCGATTCTACATTTGGGCAATACAGATTAGCGATATAACCTGAATCTGCGCAGATGTCAAGAGCTACATGATGATCGCATGTCGAGTCTGGAACTGTAGAGGAATCAAAATATTCAGTGTATACCATAGAACCTCTTGGATCATTGTAGCAGACTCCATCGAGTGGCAGAAGTCCTGATTTACTGCAGACCTCTGCAGTTGTTATTCCGTCTGGAATGTCAAAATCTTTAGCTTCGAGTCCTTCGTGAATACGACCCATTGCAGCCTTCCAGATTGCTTTTGGGTACGAGGTCAAAGAACCTGACTGCTTTGAGTTATCATCATTTCCGCCCCACACTACACAAGTATAATATGGAGTATAGCCAGCCCACAGACAATCTCTGTTGCTTGTCGTAGTACCGGATTTTCCGGCCTGTGCCATTGAACCTCCAAAAGAGGCTTTTGTACCGGTTCCGGATGTTATTACATCTTTCATGGCATCTGTAAGCAGCCATGCGGTAGTTTCTTTAAGGACTGTGTGTGTATCCTGTGTTTTGCTCTTGTCGAGAAGCACATTCCCATCGTGGTCGAGAACCTTTGTATAAAATTTAGGTTCCATGTAAGTTCCGCCATTGGCGATAGTCGCATATGCACCGGTAAGTTCAAGATTTGTTACGCCATTTGTAAGACCGCCGAGTGCAAGGGAAAGATTTCTGTCATCCTCTGCAAGGGTTGAAATGCCAAAGCTTTCAGCATATTGATATCCGAGGTCTACACCGATTTCCTGAAGAGTTTTAACTGTAACGATATTTATAGACTTGGTTATAGCCATTCTTATATTGGTAAAGCCGCGGTAAGAACGATCATAATTGTTGAAAGTCTTTGAACCGACAGTAAAAGGTGCATCATCCTGTACTGAAGCGAGTGTAAGTCCTCCGGAATCAAGAGCAGCGGCATAACAGCCTATGATCTTGAAAGTAGATCCCGGCTGACGGCATGTGTCAGTAGCACGGTTCCATGTTCTGTTGCCGGTTTTATCACCACGTCCACCGACAAGGGCTTTGACTTCGCCTGTCGCCTGATCGATGACAGTCATGGCAACCTGCGGTTCTAAATTTATATTTATAGATTCAGAACCATCAACGATTGAATCACCCTCTTCTAAAACAGCCTGTTCATATTCAGCGATAGCCGAGTAGCACTCATCCTCAGTTGCGTAATTTATAGAAAAATCTTCATTGCCGGTTTGTGCCTTATAATAGGAAAGCATAGTCTGATTTGAGTATGATTTAAAACTACCATCAGCTTTCTTTACCTGGAATGACAACTGGAATGAATAAGATGCATCTGAGGGATAATTATCAGGATTGTTTGCCTCCTCGTCACATATAGTCTGCATATCGAGATCCTGTGTGGAGTATATGGTAAGACCACCCTGATATATCATTTTATAGGCTTCTGTTTCGGAATAACCGGCATCAATTAGATCATCAAAAACATTATCGATGAGAGCATCAACAAAGTATGAGTTGACAGAAGAGGTATTTGAAGAATTGTATTCAGCAATTCTTGAATACACGTCATCAGCCATAGCTTCATCGAATTGGGCTTTCGTAATATAGTTCTGCTCTTTCATGTTTTCGAGAACTTTTTTTCGGCGTTTAGCGTTTTTATCAGGATGTGTGATAGGGTTGTAAAGGGCAGGATTCTGTGTGATTCCTGCGATAACAGCACATTCTGATAACGTAAGCTCGGAAACATCTTTATTAAAATATTTTTCCGAGGCTGCCTGGACACCTAATGTATTTGCTCCAAGGTTGATGGAATTCATGTAGTTCTCGATGATCCATTTTTTATTGACCTGTTTTTCAAGTTCCAAAGACAGATACTGTTCCTGGATCTTACGCTGCACCTTTTCGATAAACGATGTTTCGCTTGTCCAGCTGGTAAGAACGTTGTTTTTGATAAGCTGCTGTGTGATAGTGCTGGCACCCTGATCAAAGTCTCCACCATTTTTAATACCTGAAGCAAAAGCTCTGGCAATACCATACAAGTCAATTCCGTTGTGGTCATAAAAACGTTCATCCTCTATAGCTACAAATGCATGCTGCAGATCAATTGGAATCTGATCGAGCGTGGCATATTGACGATTGGCACCGGATGCAACGAGAGTGGCAGTCTCTTCTCCGTTTGAAGCAAGAACCGTTGATGAGTAGCCGGTAGGCGTAACATCGATAGCGGAGATATCTGGTGCAGAATCGATTATCCCGTTTAAAACACCGATCCCCGAGCTTATGCCTACGGCTCCAAAAACGATCACTATCGCAAGGAAAAACTTACAAAAGAGAACTTTGACCTTACTTTTGATCTTGGTCCCCTTTGAATCGAATTTCCGAATCCGGCGCATGGTAGCGCTTTTGCCGTAATTCATATATGGGCCTCCTTATTCAATTTTTAATGGTATATATCAGTGACTGCTAAAAATGTATAAGCAATAACATATATAAATATATACTTAGACCGATTATAACAAAATGTGGAAAAAATATCAAATATATGGTACGATTAGTTGAAATAAAACATAATAGGAGTTATATAAGTTGGAAAAAAATATAAAAGGCTGTCTTTATTCATATAAAGAAGGACAGGGGGAGCTGATCGAGAAAAAATCGAGATTTATTGCTACTGTCAGACCTGTGGAAACAGAAGAAGAGGCTGTTACATTTATAAATGAAACAAAAAAGAAATATTGGGATGCAAGACATAACTGCAGTGCATTTGTAATAGGAAAGAACCAGGAACTTACAAGATGCTCTGATGATGGCGAACCGGCAGGAACAGCAGGAAGACCAATGCTTGATGTACTTTTAAAAGAAGGTATACACAATACGGCAGTTGTCGTTACAAGATATTTTGGAGGTGTGCTGCTTGGAACGGGTGGACTTGTAAGAGCTTATCAGGGCGCAGTTCAAAAAGGACTGGATGCAGCAGTCATAGTTGAAAAATTTGAGGGACAGATCCTTTTAATAACAACAGATTATACAGGGCTTGGCAAGATCCAATATCTGCTTGCGCAGGAAAAAATAACCATAATGGATACCAGTTATGCAGATAATGTTGTAATAAAAGCGGTTATACCGGAAGAGTGCAGAAAAGATATAGAAAATAAAATAATAGAACATACCAATGCAGCTGCAGTGATAGAATGGAAAGAAAAAGTTACATTTGCACAGCATGAAAAAGAAGTTTTGATATGGGAAAATAATTTATAATTTTTGTAAATTATGCTTGACAGTATGTGTTTACCTATGTATAATATCATTTGTTGAGACAACATATTGGCCCATCGCCAAATGGTAAGGCAACGGACTCTGACTCCGTCATTTCAAGGTTCGAATCCTTGTGGGCCAGCTATAGAAACTTCTTAAGATATTTCTTGAGAAGTTTTTTTATTTATAAAAAATTGACCGGTAAGGCTTTTGTGATGTTTTTGTTTCTCATACCGCACCGGAGGACAAGGGGGATATTATGGACAAAAACTTTGAAAGGATATTAAATTTGATCGAAGAATCAGGAGCAAAAAAGAAGACAAATATTTCTATTCAGGAATATCAGAATATCATAAACAGAAGTATAACTTTATGGATGTCAAACGGAGTGGATGAGGCATTTTCTTTTATAAGAAGTTACTTCAACTTTGTAGGTTAGAGAGGTTATTATGGTTTTTTCATTTGACAGTACTATCAGATACAGTGAGGTTGATTCGAAGTGTGTCCTGACGCTGGAGGCGCTTACAAATTATTTTCAGGATTGCAGTGTTTTCCAGTCTGAGGCATTAAATATCGGGATGGATCATTTGAAACACGAAAACATGGCGTGGGTGCTTGCATCGTGGCAGATATGCATAGACAGGCTTCCGAGGCTTGATGAGAAAGTGACGATTTCTACATGGGCTTATGATATGAAGGCATTTTATGGGTACAGAAATTTTTTAATGACAGATGAAAAAGGAAAAACTCTTGCGTATGCCAATTCTATATGGGTATATATGGATGTAAAAAACGCAAGGCCTGTAAAAGTGCCGGAAGAAATGGCTGAGATATATGGACTTGAACCTAAACTTGAAATGAATAAGGCAGAAAGAAAGATCCATGTGCCGGATGATATAGAAGAGGCGGGAAGCATTGTTGTCCCGAGGTTTTTTATAGACAGTAACCAGCATATGAATAATGAAAAATACATATTGATAGCAAAGCAGCTTCTGCCGGAAGAACTGGCTGTAAAAGAAATAAGGGTTGAATACCGTAAAGAGGCAAAGCTTGGAGATGAAATTTTTTCATATATATCCAGAGAAAATGAAAGGTATACGGTTTTGCTTGCGGATAAAGATAAAAAACCATATGCAGTGCTTGCATTTTTGATTTAAATATTATTGAATTAATAGGAGGACGGAAACACATGAAGATAGGACAATATCAGGAACTTGAATATATAAAAAAAGTGGACTTCGGAATATATCTTTCAAAGTCACAGACAGATGAAGAAAGAGTGCTTTTACCATACAAGCAGGTGCCGGAAGGAGTAAAACCAGGCGATAAGATAAAAGTGTTCATATATAAAGATTCCAAGGACAGGATCATTGCAACGACAAATACACCGAAGCTTACATTAGGTGGACTTGCAGTACTTAAAGTAAAAGAAGTTGGAAAAATAGGAGCATTTCTGGATTGGGGGCTTGAAAAAGATTTATTTTTGCCGTATAGACAGATGGTCAGGAAAGTGCATGAAGGTGATGAGGTTCTTGTGACTTTATATATTGATAAGAGCAGCCGCCTGTGTGCCAGTACAAAAGGAATATATGAGCTTTTAAGAACCGATTCACCATATAAAAAGGATGATACGGTAACCGGAAGAGTGTATGATTTTAGTGATAATTTTGGAACATTTATTGCTGTTGATGATCTATATTCAGCAAAGATACCTGTATATGAGAATGCAGATTTCTTAAAGCTTGGAGATGTCATTGAGGCAAAGGTTACAGATGTAAAAGAAGACGGAAAGCTTGATCTTACATTAAGGGAAAAAGCATATATACAGATGGATGCTGATTCGCAGAAAATTCTTGAACTGCTTGATTCGTATGCGGGAGTATTACCATTTTCGGAAAAGGCTAGTCCGGAGGTTATAAAGAGAGAAACCGGATTGAGCAAGAATGCGTTTAAAAGAGCAGTAGGTCATTTATATAAAGAAAGAAAAGTAGACTTGCATGATGGAAAAATAAGAAAATTATAATGCCACAGACGCCCATGGTAAAACTGATCATTGTGTGAACCAGGGGACGTTTAAAATATAGAAAGAAGGAATAGACATGAAAAAAGTGATAAGTACAGAAAATGCACCAGCAGCAATCGGACCATATTCACAGGCGATAGAAGTTAATGGAATGGTATACACATCAGGTGTGATTCCGGTTGTACCTTCTACAGGAGAAATCCCGGAGGGATCAAAAGAGCAGGCAAAGCAGGCTCTTACAAATCTTTCAAACCTGCTTGAAGCAGCAGGGACAAGCATGGATAATGTGATAAAAACAACTGTTTTTATTAAAGAAATGGATGATTTCGGAACTATAAACGAGGTTTATGCTACATTCTTTAAAGGTGATTATCCGGCAAGAAGCTGTGTTGAAGTTGCTCGTCTTCCAAAGGATGTAATGCTTGAGATTGAAGCGATTGCGATCAAATAAAACTATAAATAAAAAAGAATGTGCCGGGGCACATTCTTTTTTATTTAAATTGATACATCAATATTACTGCCAAGATAAGGGGTGACGGAATTTTCCATCATTTTTATGGTGCTTTCTGCCATAACTTCATTTAAATCCATAGCATTGCCAAGCATAGCAACACTGGCAGCGTTTGTGAGTGTACCGGGGGTTGATGAGGTGACAGCTGTTAAAGCTGAACTTAATGCATCTATTTCCATAGTATCGCCTCCTTAAATGTTACAAATAAATTACAATCAATATGTAATATCTGAAACATGCTTTTTATAGGTAAATAGTATCATAACTAAGCAAAAATGACAAGAAAATACTTGTAAAATCCGTTAGATTTGGGGGTTGACACATAAATGACACTTTGTTATAATTACGAAGTAACATTTGTAATAAATTTGTAATATTTCATTACAAATTGCGTACGGAGGTTAAAATGAAGGTAAAATATGTGAAAATTACAGCCGGAATGCTTACTGGATTAGCAGTTGCTAGTACAGCACCATATGGCGTACAGGCAGCCGGTCTTACAGCAGGAGTTGCAAGCTATACAAATAATGTAGTTGCATCAGCAAGTGCTCCTACAGCGGGAGTTACATCTGCGGTAGCAGACGTTATGTTAAAAGGGGATGAAACAACTACAACAGATACAGATGTTGCTTCAAACGAAGCAGAGACAGTTAAATCTGCATATGCTGATGTTGCTATAGCAAAGGTTCAGGATTATGTTAACGTCAGAGCAGAGAATAATGAGGATAGTGAAGTCCTGGGAAAACTTTACAATAACTCAGCAGCAACAGTTCTTGAAACAACAGATGACGGATGGTATAAAATCTCATCAGGATCAGTTACAGGATATGTAAAAAGCGAATACGTAGTAGTCGGCGACGATGCAACAGTAAAGAGTGCAGGACGTCGTGTGGCAACTGTTAATACAGAAACATTAAAAGTCAGAACATCTGCAGATGAAAACTCAGAAGTACTTGGACTTGTAGCAGGAGAGGATGATCTTACTGTTATAGATGAGTCAGCAGATGGATGGGTTGGAGTGTCTACAGAAGATGGAACAGGATATGTTTCATCAGATTATGTATCACTTGATACAGAATTCACTTATGCAGAATCAAAAGAAGAAGAAGCTGCAAGACTTGCAAAAGAAGAAGCTGAACGTAAAGCAGCAGCTGAGGCAGCAGCTAAGGAAGAAGCAAAGAAAAATGCTGCTTCAGAGTCAAATAAGAGCAGCAAAGCTTCAAATGAATCAAAGAAATCAGAAGCTGTAGAAGAAACAGCAGATGAGGAAAGCTCAAGCAGTGATTCTTCATCAGAGGAAAGCTATAGCGCACCAAGTGGTTCAAACGGACAGGCTGTTGTAGATTATGCATGTCAGTTTGTTGGAAATCCATATGTGTATGGTGGATCAAGCCTTACAAATGGAACAGATTGTTCAGGATTTGTAATGTCTGTATATGCACAGTTTGGTATCAGTCTTCCACATAGCTCTTCAGCACTTCGTTCAGTTGGATATGGAGTGAGCGTAGATGATATGCAGCCGGGAGATATTATCTGTTATAGCGGTCATGTAGCAATTTATTGTGGCGGTAACACAATAGTACACGCAAGTAATCCTTCAACAGGTATTAAATATACATCACCTGCAAATTACAAGACAATTCTTGCAGTTAGAAGAATTTTCTAATTTAATATTGAAGTAAATATTGAAGTTCAGACACCATCTCATATGAGGTGGTGTTTTTGTTATGTAAAGCCCACAAAAGTTTAGTCCTATATATGCTTTGGCATAAATAATATCTGTTAGCATTTTGCACAAAAAAATACAGGTGCAGGATATACTATAGAAGTTATTGTTAATAATTGTGGATAACTATCCACAATCCACAAAAATAAAATGCCTTAATATGGACTTATGCACGGAGTTATACACTTTATCCACAAAAAATGTTGTCAATAAACAAACAATTGTTTTGTTTAGATGTGATAAAGTTGATCAAATTTTGTAAAAAAAGCAAAATAAAGTTGACATTTTTGTAGTGAAAAAAATCACTGGAATGGAGCGAATTGTCACACAATTTATAAAAAGAAGTTGCGTAAATACAGCCTCTTTGGTATACTCGAATGTATGATTAAGAGGATAAATATTGCAGGAATAGAATTAGACAATTATACTGTCAGGGAAATGCTGATGAAAATTGAAAGGCATTTTGATGAAAATTCCTTTACAACAATTGAAGAGATAAATATGGACACCTTAAAGTTAGCCAAAAGTGATGCTGAGATTAAGGAGACAATAGAGAATATTACATATACCGTTATTGCCGATGCAGGGATACTCAATGCTGCCTCGGCTGAAAGTATGCAGAGAAAACATGAAATAGAAAATCATGATTTTTTCTTTGAATTATTGAAGCGGCTTGAGAGAAATCATAAAAAGGTATACATATTAGGAGAAAACGATGCAGATGCCGCTGAGGAGGAAAACTTTATAAAAGATGCATTTCCGAAAATAGATATAATTGGAAAAAGCAGCATTGCGCAGGGCAGCGATAATTTTGAAAACGTTGTTAATGATATAAATGTGGCATCACCGGATGTTGTGCTGTCGTTTCTGGCATCACCGTGTCAGGAAAAGTTTATTATGGAAAATAAAGATAAAATATCCACGAATCTCTGGTATGGAATAGGAAATAATAAATTTATGGATAAAAAACCGTCGTTTGTAAGCCGGCTGAAAAAAATGCTGGACGTTAAAAAGCTTACAAAAATAATCAATAATTACGAAAAGCAGGAAGAAAAATAAAATGGATTTTTTTAAGAAACCTTCACCTTTGGTGTCTTATATCATGATAATTATCGGAACAGGGATAATGGGGATATCATTACAGAATTTCTATGATCCGATAGGACTTGTAACCGGTGGATTTACCGGTCTTGCGATTGTAATAAAGACTGCGACAGCGGGTATTATACATGGCGGGATCCCTTTATGGTTCACAAACCTTGCGATAAATATTCCGGTATTTATATTGGCATATATAATAATGGGAAAGAAGTTTGTCGGACGTTCGCTTTTTGGAACAGTAATGCTTTCAGTCTGGCTGTATATAATTCCACCACTTGATCTATCTCAGAAGGATTATCTGCTGGCTGCAATATTCGGAGCTGTATTTTCAGGACTGGGAATGGGGATCGTTTTAAGAGGACATGGAACAACCGGTGGAACGGAAATGGTAGCAGCACTCATCCAGAAAAAGATAATAAAGCATTATTCAGTAGTGCAGATCATGCAGGTGCTTGATGCGATCATAGTATGCATAGGTCTTTACCAGTTTGGACTTAAGCCTACACTTTATGCGATGATAGCTATATTTGTTACGACAAAGGTGTCAGATGCAGTGCTGGAAGGATTTAAATATTCTAAGGCTGCATATATAATCACAGACAAACACGAGCAGATAGCAAAGAAGATCATGCATGATATCGATCGTGGAGTGACAGGGCTAAAGGCAAGAGGAATGTACACTGGAAGTGAGAAGCTGGTACTATATTGTGTGGTATCGCGTCGTGAAATCGTGCAGGTAGAGGAGATAGTTACAGAAATTGACCCTGATGCATTTGTCATTGTTAGTGATGTAAGGGAAGTCCTTGGAGAAGGATTCCAGGAATATTCGGAAGGAATATAGTAAAATTTACCTAATCATATAAGACTATACTAGAGGAAATGTGCAAAAGTTACACATTTCCTCTTTATTTTTTTGTGCGAATGTATTAAAATAATGAAAAGGTATTTATGAAAATAGTATAGAATTGCAATATTATCGGGGGAGAAGGAGAAAAAATTATGATTTCCAATCAGATACTTCAGAATACAATTGATGGTCTTAAGGGAATTACTAGAACGGACTTATGCGTAATTGATGTAGAGGGAAAGATTCTTGCTGCAACATTTCCGGATGCTGAAAGCTTTATAGGGTCAGCACAGTCGTTTGTACAGTCACCGGCTGACAGCCAGGTGGTTAATGGATGCCAGTTCTTTAAAGTATTTGATGATCATCAGCTAGAGTACATTCTTTTGGCATATGGAGACAGTGAGGATGTTTATATGATTGGCAAAATAGCAAGCTTTCAGATACAAAATCTGCTTGTTGCCTACAAAGAACGTTTCGACAAAGATAACTTTATAAAGAATCTGCTCCTTGACAATCTGCTCTTGGTAGATATATATAATAGAGCGAAGAAGCTTCATATAGATATCGAAGTAAGAAGAGTTGTGTTTATCGTAGAAACAAATCGTGAGAAAGACGGAAATGAGCTTGAAAAGATAAGAGGACTTTTTGGTGGAAAATCCAAAGATTTTGTCACAGCTGTTGATGAAAAAAATATAATCGTTGTAAAAGAACTTTCTGATAACGAAAGCTATGATGATCTTAAGAAGACGGCAGAAGTGATTTTAAATCTCTTCCGTTCAGATTCAAGTGGTGTACATATCTCATACGGTACTGTTGTGAACGAGTTAAAAGAAGTTTCGAAATCATACAAAGAGGCCAGAATGGCTCTTGATGTAGGAAAAATATTCTTCGAGGAACAAAACATTATTGCATATTCACAGCTTGGAATAGGAAGACTAATATATCAGCTGCCTATACCACTCTGCAAAATGTTCATAAAGGAGATCTTTGATGGCAGATCTCCGGATGATTTTGACGAGGAAATCCTTACAACGATCAATAAATTTTTCGAAAACAGCCTGAATGTGTCAGAAACATCCAGACAGCTTTATATACACAGAAATACTCTTGTTTATCGTCTCGATAAGCTCCAGAAGAGCACAGGACTTGACTTAAGAGTATTCGAGGATGCCATCACTTTCAAGATTGCCCTTATGGTGGTCAAATATATGAAATATATGGAATCAATGGACTATTAAGGAGAAAATAATGATTAAACTTGAACATGTCAGCAAGGCATATTCAGCAGGTGTACCTGCTGTTAATGATGTCAATCTGGAAATTGACGATGGAGAGTTTGTTTTTATAGTTGGCGATAGTGGTTCTGGTAAATCTACTATCATCAAGCTGCTTTTAAAGGAGCTTGAGCCGACAGAAGGTACTATTACCATAAATGAAAAAGTGTTATCAAAGATAAAAAGAAAGCAGGTGCCGAAATTCAGAAGAAATGTTGGTGTTGTTTTTCAGGATTTCAGGCTGCTTAAAGACAGAAATGTGTATGATAATATAGCATTTGCACAAAAAGTTATAGGAAGGTCAACAGCACATATAAAGAAACGTGTTCCACAGATGCTTGCCATGGTCGGTCTGGCAGCGAAATACAAATCAAAGCCAAGGGAGCTTTCAGGTGGAGAACAGCAGAGAGTGGCAATAGCAAGGGCTCTTGTAAATGAACCGAGTATACTGCTTGCAGATGAGCCTACAGGTAATCTGGATAATAATAATGCATGGGAAATCATGAAATTACTTGAAGAGATAAATGAAAAGGGAACTACAGTTATAGTTGTAACGCATAATCTCGAGATAGTAAAAGTTATGAAAAAACGGGTGATCACCATCAAAAAGGGCGTAATAGTAGGAGACAGCAAGGAGGGTGGCGAAAATGACGCTTAATACTTTATTATATTCAATTAAGCAGGGCTTTAAAAATATCTTCCGTAACAAGATGTTCTCTCTGGCGTCTGTCGCCACAATGGCGGCATGTATTTTTATGTTCGGTCTGTTTTATATTGTTGTGACAAACTTTTCAAATATGGTAAAGGATGCAGAAGAGGGTGTTGCAGTTACAGTGTTTTTTGAAAAAGGAACAACTGAAGATGTGATCCTTGCAGACAAGGATCAGATAGAAAAAAGAGCAGAAGTAAGCAGTGTGACATATGAGTCAGCGGATGAGGCATGGAGTCAGTACCAGAAAGATTACTTTGCCGGATATGATGATGCGGCAGCATCATTTGGAGATGATAATCCACTTAGCAATTCAGCTAACATTCAGGTTTATCTGAGTGATGTGTCCATGCAGGGGACACTTGTAAACTACATCAATGGTCTTGATGGAGTCAGAAAGGTTAACCAGTCTAAGGACGTGGCGAACACACTTACTGATTTTAACAAATTGATAAGTTATGTTTCAGCCGGAATAATCCTGATCCTTCTTTGTGTCGCAGTCTTCCTTATAAGCAATACTGTAGCTACAGGTATTGCTGTAAGAAAGGAAGAAATAGGAATCATGAAACTTATTGGAGCAACGGATTTTCTTGTCAGGGCACCATTTGTGGTGGAAGGAATTGTGATCGGATTTGTAGGTGCGGCAATACCTCTTGTCCTCTTATCTGTTCTATATGGACGAATTTGTGAATATATTGCAGAAAAGTTTAATTTTATAGGAAATATGATGACATTCGTATCAACAAATACTATATTTTCTACATTGATCCCGGTAGCACTTGCGTTAGGTGTTGGTATTGGATTTGTTGGAAGCTGTGTTACGATCCGGAAACATTTAAGAGTGTGATCACAGCGCAATTTTATAGCGGCCTTGCTCGGTAGGGAGTCTGGCCGCTATTACATTTTTATTATAAAAATAAAAGGAGATCAATAATGGATAATGAAAATTTAAACCCATACGATCAGATGATGCCACAGCCTGATGATCCGGATAAAAACAGTGAAAAGAATAAAGAACGTAAAAAGCATGGCTTTGCAGCAGGAGTTGGAGTCGGTGTGGCAGCAGGAGCAGCCGGAACGATAGTGATTGCCATAGTTGGTGTGTTTATATATATGGCGGTATTTGGACACACCTTAGGAGAGGGACTTACAACGGCCGGAAATGAATTATTAGACAGCAGTACAGTAAGTAAAGTCGATGAACTAAAAAGCTACATAGATAAGTATTATTATGATGATTATGATAAAGAAGAATTGCAAAACGGGATATTGCAGGGACTTGTGGAAGGACTTGGTGATCAGTATTCGTTATATTATACAGCTGATGATTATAAACAGCTGCAGGAGGCGACAACCGGAACATATTATGGTATAGGTGCAGCACTCAAACAGGATGCAGACACAAAGCAGGTTACGATCAAGAAAATATATTCAGGTACACCATCCGAGGAGGCCGGCCTGAAAGAGGGTGACGAAATCATATCAGTGGGTGATACAGATGCAACAAGTGAAGAGCTTTCTGATCTCGTAAAGGAGATACGAGGAGACGAGGGGACAACTGTCCATCTTAAGGTTTATCGTGCATCCACGGATGAAACATTTGAAGTTGATGTTGAAAGAAAGAATGTAGAACTCCCATCAGTTGAAGGCCAGATGTTAGATAACGGGGTTGCATATATGCAGATAAGTGAGTTCCAGACAAATACTGCACAGCAGTTTGGCGATATGTTAGATGGATTTGAAAATGCCGGCATGAAGGGACTGATAGTTGATCTAAGAGGAAACCCGGGAGGACTTGTGACGGCTGTTACAGATATCGTAGACAGGATCCTTCCGGCGGAGAAGGTTGGAGATCTTCCAGAAGGAACTGTGGTATACACAAAAGACAAATCAGGACACACAGAAACTTATGGACAGGATGATGGAAAACAGATAAACTGTCCTATAGTCGTACTTGTTGATAAAAATAGTGCAAGCGCATCTGAGATTTTTGCAGGAGCGATGAAAGACTACACAGAAGATGGTTATATTGATGCAACACTTGTCGGAACTACCACATTTGGAAAAGGTATCGTGCAGACAATATATCCGCTTGAGGACGGGGATGCGGTAAAGATCACAACATCAAAATATTACACACCAAATGGAAATAACATACATGGAGTTGGAATTGATCCAGATGTAGAAATTGAGTATGAATATACCGGTGATAAAAATGCAGATTATGATATGCAGTATGATAACCAGCTGCAAAAAGCAATAGAGGTAATGAATGAAAAACTTTGAAAGAATTATGAGAATATTGGCAGTGTGCTGGATGGCAGCAATATTTATGTTTTCAGCACAGCCGGCAGATGAATCACAAAAGCTAAGCGATGGTGTAAGCTATCGCTTAGTTTCGGTTATAGATAATGTTGCACACAAAAACTGGAATGATGAAAAGAAGGAAGAACTTGCGCAGATTATAGATTATCCGGTGAGGAAGGCGGCACATATGAGTGAGTATGCGCTTCTTACATTGCTGACATTTGGTGCGGTATGTACTAAAAAAGGCAAGCGGCGGTATATAATACCGATATGTATCACATTTTTATATGCATGTACAGATGAATTCCATCAATTGTTTGTAAATGGACGAGCCGGAAGATTTACAGATGTCCTTATAGATACATCTGGTGGAGTTATAATGCTTTTAATAGTCTTTATAATTAGTCTTGCGGTTTTAAGACACAAAAAGTATAATTAAAAATATGTTAATAAAGAAAGAGGTGATTCTGTGGTAGAATTAGATAATTTTAAATCCGTTCTTAATAGTTACAAAACTCCACTGCAGGAAGTGAGGGATTCACTTTGACCTGGCTAACAAAGAACAAAAAATCCAGGAACTGGAAAGAGAAATGGAAGCTCCGGACTTTTGGGATGATCCTGTAAAGTCACAGGAAAAAATGAAAGAGCTTAAGAGTATGAAAGATGATGTTTCAACATATGCAAGCTTGTCAGGACAGTTTGATGATATTGAAACAATGATAGAGATGGGGTACGAGGAAAACGATGAATCTTTGATCCCTGAAATACAACAGATGTTAGATGAATTTGAATCTACATACGACAGCATAAGGATGAAAACACTGCTTTCAGGAGAGTATGACAAATGCAATGCGATTCTGCGCTTAAATGCTGGCGCAGGAGGTACGGAATCCTGCGACTGGGCAGCGATGTTATTCAGAATGTACTCAAGGTGGTCAGATAAAAAAGGCTTTTCTCTTGAGGTGCTTGATAGTCTTGATGGGGATGAAGCCGGAATAAAATCCATAACATTCCAGATAAATGGTGAGAACGCCTATGGATATCTTAAATCTGAAAAGGGAGTACACCGTCTGGTAAGGATATCACCATTTAATGCAGCCGGGAAAAGACAGACTTCGTTTGTATCTTGCGATGTCATGCCGGATATAGATGAGGATGTGGATGTCGAGATCAAAGATGAAGATATAAGGATCGACACATACAGGTCGAGTGGTGCAGGAGGACAGCATATAAACAAGACTTCTTCGGCTATCCGTATCACACATTTTCCTACAGGAATAGTTGTGCAGTGCCAGAATGAGCGTTCGCAGCATATGAATAAGGACAAGGCGATGCAGATGTTAAAGGCAAAGCTTTATCTGTTGAAGCAGGAAGAAAATGCACAAAAAGAAGCCGGAATCCGTGGCGAAGTTACTGAGATAGGATGGGGAAACCAGATAAGATCTTATGTGCTCCAGCCTTATACAATGGTGAAAGACCATAGAACAAATGTTGAAAGCGGCAATGCTGATGCGGTACTTGATGGAGATATAGATATTTTTATAAATGGGTATCTGAAATGGCTGTCACTTAAGGAGGAAAAATAGTTGAAATGGATCATTGCAGGCGTGATACTGGCTGGAATATTGTCGGCTGTACTTGTAGTAAGAGAAAAAGTAAGAAAGCTGTCGCAGTCAATTCTTGGAACGTCTGACATAGTAGAGGGAATAAACAGGATTTCTGATGATGTATCGAGAACTCCGAAATCTGTTTCGGGAATGACGAGGATAATGGAACCACAGATAAAACGTGACTTCCCGGAGTTCGTGTGGGAACAGTTTAAAAATAAAGCCGAGATCATGCTTGTATCGGCACTTAATGCCATTTCATCATCAGACATGAACCTGCTTGTACAGAATGCATCGGATGATGTGAAAGAGATAGTACGCAACAGGATAGAAATGAACGAAATGTCACAGACACTCGAACATTACGAGGACATAAAAGTTCATCAGACAGAAATTTCCAACTACAAAAAGGTTAATGGAAAATGTATAGTTTATATCCAGAGTGCAGTTTCATATATTTATACCAAAACACAGTCCGGAAAAATGATCGAAGGAACTGATCAGCGCCGGACACAGACAAAATATAATATGGAACTTGTATACATACAGAATGTGGATATGGCAAAAGGAAATAATTCAATCGGTGTGACATGCCCAAACTGCGGCGCACCGATTACAAATCTTGGATCAAAGTTTTGTGAATATTGTGGTTCCGGAGTGGAGCCTGTCAATATAAAAGTATGGTCACTTCAAAATTTTTGTGAGGTTGACTACAATCACTGTTAAGGAGGAAAAGAATGGGAATTATAAGAGCTGTGGCGAGTGCCATAGGTGGTGGATTTGCAGACGCATGGCAGGAAGTTATCGAGCCGGAAAATATGGGGGATCAGACAGTATACACAAGAGGTGTACTGGTAAATAGAGGAGAAAACAGAAAAGGAAGCAACAACATAATATCAAATGGTTCCATAGTAAGGGTTTATGACAATCAGTTCATGATCCTTGTCGATGGAGGAAAAATCGTTGATTATACAGCAGAGCCGGGATATTATCAGGTAAGCAATTCGTCTATGCCGTCATTGTTTAATGGGCAATTTGGGGATTCGCTAAAGGAAGCCTTTACAAGGGTTAAGTTTGGCGGACAGACACCGCAGGAACAGAAGGTTTACTATATTAACCTTCAGGAAATAAAGGGGATTAAATTCGGAACACGTAATCCGATAAATTATTTTGATACATTCTATAATGCAGAGCTTTTCTTAAGAGCGCATGGAACATATTCTATTAAAATTACAAATCCTCTCCAGTTTTATGCAGAGGCGATCCCAAAGAATAAAGACCATGTAGAGATCACAGATATTAATGAGCAGTATCTTTCAGAATTCCTTGAAGCACTGCAGTCGGCAATAAACCAGATGTCTGCGGATGGAACGAGAATTTCATTTGTTACAAGTAAAGCAAGAGAACTTGGCAAGTACATGGCAGATACACTTGATGACAGCTGGAACCAGATGCGTGGAATGGAAGTCCAGAGTGTAGGTATCGCAAGTGTTTCATATGATGAAAAATCACAGGAACTCATAAACACAAGAAATGAAGGCGCAATGCTTTCTGATCCTGATATAGCCCAGGGATATATGGTGAAAAATATGTCTGAAGGAGTTAAAAATGCAGGAAGTAATGCAGGCGGTGCGATGCAGGGATTCATGGGAGTCGGCATGGGTGTTTCTTCAATGGGGAATATGATGCAGGGCTTTAACCAGATGTCGCAGAATCGTCAGAACGCACAACAGCAGGTACAACAGCCGTCTGCTGCACAGATGCCTGTAAATGCTGCAGCCGCAGCATCTGCAGCAGAATGGACCTGTGAGTGTGGAGCCAAAAATACGGGAAAATTCTGTATTGAGTGTGGAAAACCAGCGCCGGCACCAGCAAATTCATGGACGTGTGAATGTGGAACGGTAAACACAGGAAAATTCTGCAGCGAATGCGGAAAACCTGCACCGGCAGCAGAGTGGACATGTGGGTGTGGAGCAGTGAATAAAGGAAAATTCTGCAGTGAGTGTGGAAAACCAAGACCATAATAAAATATCTATGTTGCATTTAGTGGTTCTTTATGGTAGAATCTTTGAGTCGAGGACAAATGTCGGTGCAGGACATACATACCGGCATTTTTGGAGGTAGCAAGGATGGCAGATAAATCAAACTACTATGTGGTACGTGAAAAGGCCGTGCCTGAAGTTTTATTAAAGGTAGTTGAAGCCAAACGTCTTCTAGATTCAGGAAAGCTTGAATCTGTGCAGGATGCAACAGAAGCGGTTGGTATAAGCCGGAGTTCATTTTATAAGTACAAGGATGATATTTTTCCGTATCACGAAGAGCGAAAAGGAAAGACAGTCAACATGGTAATACAGATGGATGACGAGCCGGGACTTTTATCGATCGTTTCAAAATCTATTGCAGATGAAAAAGCCAATATACTTACAATACATCAGAGTGTACCTGTAAACGGAATAGCATCACTTACTTTATCAGTTGATGTTTTCCCGGAATCGGATGATGTGGATGATATGGTAAAGGCGATCGAATCTGTAAAAGGAATACATTACGTTAGAATAATAGCCAGGGAGTGACAAGATGAAGATAGCAGTTATGGGCTACGGCACAATAGGATCAGGTGTTGTAGAAGTATTAGAGATCAACAAAGATAAAATCGCAGAGCGTGCAGGAGAACCAATCGAGGTTAAGTATGTGCTTGACTTAAGAGAATTTCCGGGGACTTCGATAGAAAACAAGATAGTACACGATTATAAGACGATTGCACAGGATCCTGAAATAGGCATAGTTGTCGAGACTATGGGAGGTGTAGAACCTGCATTTACTTTTGTAAAGGAAATGCTTGAAGCCGGAAAACAGGTAGCTACATCTAACAAAAATTTAGTTGCAGCAAAAGGTGCTGAGCTTATCAAGATTGCGCGTGATCACGGAGTTAATTTCCAGTTTGAGGCAAGTGTAGGCGGTGGAATCCCTATCATAAGACCTCTTAATAAATGTCTCACAGCAGATGAGATTGAGGAAATAACAGGAATACTTAATGGTACAACAAATTATATGCTTACGAAGATGGCTGATGAGGGTGCAGATTTTGATGAAGTGTTAAAAGATGCACAGGATAAGGGATATGCAGAAAAAGATCCGACAGCTGATATAGAAGGACATGATCCATGCCGTAAGATCGCAATACTTACATCGCTTATTGCAGGACAGCAGGTTGATTTCGAAGACATTCATTGTGAAGGAATCACAAAGATCACAGCAGACGATTTTAAATATGCGAAGGCAATGAACAGATCGATAAAACTTCTTGCTTCAAGCAGAAAAGCCGGCAGCAGCTATACATGTATGGTTGCACCTTATATGATCGACTCAGCACATCCTCTATGCGGAGTTAACGGAGTATTTAACGGAATATTCCTTCATGGAAATGCTCTTGGCGATGCTATGTTTTATGGAAGCGGAGCCGGAAAACTTCCTACAGCCAGTGCAGTTGTAGCCGATGTTGTCGATATGGCAAGACATCAGCATACAAATATATACATTGACTGGAAACCAGAAAAGCTTACACTTGTAAGTTATGATGACAGTGTAAACAGATTCTTCGTAAGAACAGATTCACCAAAAGAAGAGGTTGAAAAGATATTTGGAAATGTATCTTACGTTGAAAATGTTGTGGATGGAGAATATGGATTCACAACAGAAGCTATGGCTGAAAAAGATTTTGCAGCAAAAGCAGATAAGATCAATGTTATAAATAGAATCAGATTATAAAATATCAGGCATAAGATCCGCAGGAATGATTCTCCTGCGGATTTTTATGTGTTTTTTCTTTAAAAAATATAAAAAGTATGCTATGATAACTAAGTACATTATAAAGTTGTTCCGATATAAATTTAAAACCCAAATTGGAGATAATCAATGGTTAAAGGTTTATACACTGCCTATACAGGCATGCGAAATGAAATGAGACGTATGGATATTCTTGCAAACAATCTTGCAAATTCAGACACATACGGCTTTAAAAAGGAAGGTACGACATCACGCTCATTTGATGAGGAGATGGCGGTTAAATTAAAAGATACATCTGTTTATGGTCTGAATCAGAGAATTGGTGACATAACATATGGCGTAAAACTCGGTGAGAATTACACAGACTGGTCTGAGGGAAGCTATAAGGTCACAGACAATAATACTGATCTGGCTATAGGAGGCAATGGTTTTTTTGCCATAGCATTTATGGATAAAAACGGCAATACAACCATCAAATACACGAGGGATGGAGCGTTTAAGCTTAATTCAGAAGGGTATCTTGTCACAGCTGACGGTGACCACGTACTTAATGCAAATGGTGCTTTAAACAGTGATGCAGGACAGGCAAACTGGGTCAGGATAGATCCTAATGCTACATTTTCTGTTAACTCACTTGGATACATAACACAGAATAATCAGATCGTAGGTACTATCGGAATGGTAGATATCGATAATTATGATTACATAGAAAAGTATGGTGAAAACCTCTATAATCTTGTGGATGGAGGAAATGTTGTTGCAAGTGATGCTGAAATGGAGCAGGGAGCACTTGAAACATCAAATGTAAACGTTGTGAACGAGATGGTAAATATGATAACCATACAAAGAGCCTATGAGGCAGGACAAAAGGTTGTCCAGTCGATAGACAGTACACTCGACAAAGCAGTTAATCAGGTCGGAAAAGTTTAAGGAGAATGAAGCCTTATGATGAGAGCACTTTATACAGCAGCGACAGGAATGCGTGCTGAACAGACAAATGTAGATACGATATCCAATAATCTTGCAAATGTAAATACTTATGGATACAAAGCAGAGAGAGCGGAATTCAAATCTCTTTTATACCAGACAATACAGACACAGACAACATCCGGAAATGGCGATGCAAAGCCTGTCGGAGCGCAGGCAGGACTTGGAACAAGGGTTGCTGCTACAACATCTTTGTATACACAGGGAGCACCTACAGAGACAGACAATCCTACGGATTTTGCTATTCAGGGTGACGGCTTTTTTGCGGTAAGGGGAAGCGATAATCAGGTGTACTATACAAGAGATGGTTCATTTACATGGAGCGTATCTGCAAACGGCAATACAATACTTGCTGATTCGGCAGGAAATCCTGTGCTTGATACAAATGGAAATGAGATAGCAGTTCCTAATGGAATATCGTCTGAAAAGATGAACTTCAATCAGGATGGAACTATCGGATACTATGATAATAACGGCAATTTTGTCAACTTAAACCAGACAATGGCGGTATATCAGTTTAACAATCCGGCCGGACTTGAAAAACAATCCGGAAATCTTCTTGCCGCAACACCTAATTCTGGAAATCCCCTGCTCGAGGGACAGACAGCCGGACTTACGAGAAGTAAGGTCTTGAACAAATATCTTGAGGGTTCAAATGTCAACGTTGCAGATGAGATGGTAAATCTGATCGTTGCACAAAGAGCGTATGAGCTTAATTCAAAGGCTATCACGACATCTGATTCGATGCTTGAGACAGCAAACAATCTTAGAAGATAAGCGACATTGCAGCAGTTAGAGGAGAGATAAATGGATATAAGCGGTCTTACAACAGTGGCGGCAGATAATAAAACAAGTGCAGCCGCAGACGCACTTACATCAAGTGCAGGTAAATTGTCATCTGCATCTTCGGATGACGAACTTTTAGATACTGTCAAAGATTTTGAATCATATTTTCTTGAACAGATAATAAAAGAAGTGAAGGATACTTTCACTATGGAAGATGATAGTACAAGTTCATCAATGTCAAAATATAAAGACTATTTCATGGATACTGCAATAGAACAGGTCAGTGACAAAATAATCGACCAGTCAGGACAGAACCTGACACAGCAGTTATATGAGCAGATGAAACGTAATTATAATATCAAATAGACAAAGATAACCTTCGACATTTATGCCGGAGGTTTTTGTTATACGGAGAAAAAAATTGGAAACTATAAATGGCTATGTAGATCATATTATTTTCAGGAATGCTGATAATGGTTATACGGTGCTTGTTCTTATTGTTGATGAGGAAGAAGTTACATGTGTTGGAAACTTTTCGGATATTTCTGAGGGAGAAAACATCGAGGCAAAGGGAGAGTATACAGAACACCAGACATATGGGAGGCAGTTTGCGGTTTCGTCTTTCGAGGAAAAGGAGCCGGAGGATGAAACAGCAATAGAAAGATATTTAGGCTCAGGGGCAATAAAAGGTATAGGGCTTGCGCTGGCTGCACGTATAGTAAGGCGCTTTAAAAAGGATACTTTCAGGATCATAGAGGAAGAACCTGAGAGACTTGCTGAAGTAAAGGGAATAAGCAGCAGGAAAGCTATGGAGATAGCGGATCAGGTAAATGCCAAAAAGGATCTAAGACAGGCAATGATATTTTTGCAGCAGTACGGAATAAATATGACACTCGCTGTAAAAATATATAATGCATACGGAAATGAAATATATAGTATACTAAAAGAAAACCCATACAAAATGGCTGACGATATAGAAGGTGTCGGTTTCAGGACTGCTGATGAGATAGCCTCAAGGGTAGGCATAAGAACAGACTCGGATTTTCGGATAAGAAGCGGGATTTTATATGTATTGCAGCAGGCATCGGCTGAAGGACATACATATCTGCCTATGGATGAGCTTACTAGACGTGCAGCAGCAATTCTAGAGGTAGATGCAGAACATATAGAAAAGCATTACATGAATCTTGCAATGGATAGAAAAGTTGTAATGCAGCAAAAGGATGACGTGATGCAGATATATGCAAATACGTTTTACTATATGGAATATAATACAGCAGCCATGTTAAAGCAGCTTGATGTTTCATATGATGTGCCGGATATAGAGATAGAGGAAACTCTGCGAAAGATTGAAAAGAAAACGGACATGAATCTGGATGAACATCAGGCAGAGGCTGTAAAGGAAGCTGTGCGCAACGGACTTCTTATAATAACGGGAGGACCTGGTACAGGAAAGACAACTACGATAAATACGATAATCAAATATTTTGAAATCGCCGGAATGGATATTTTCCTTGCGGCACCGACCGGAAGAGCGGCAAAGAGAATGAGTGAAACTACCGGATATGAGGCACGCACGATACATCGAATGCTTGAATTGAATGGTGGCATGGAGGATGGAAAGAGTGCCGGCTTTGAACGCAATGAGGGTAATCCGCTGGAAACGGATGTTATAATAATAGACGAAATGTCGATGGTTGACATATCACTTATGTATTCGCTTCTCAAGGCGGTTGTCGCAGGTACAAGGCTTATATTGGTAGGAGATGTAAACCAGCTGCCGAGTGTTGGACCAGGAAGCGTACTAAAAGATATAATAGATGCGGGCTGTTTTCATACAGTAAAGCTTACAAAAATATTCAGGCAGGCAAGCACAAGTGATATAATCGTAAATGCCCATAAAATAAACCGTGGGGAGGAAGTTGAACTTAATAATAAAAGCATGGATTTTTTCTTCCTCAAGAGATATGATGCGGATAAAATAATAAACGTGACACTCCAGCTTATAAAGCAGAAGCTTCCGAAGTTTGTGGATGCGTCAGAATATGACATACAGGTGCTTACACCAATGAGAAAAGGGCTCCTTGGAGTGGAGAGGCTTAACAACATACTTCAGGTATATTTAAATCCTCCGGGAAAAAATAAAAAGGAAAAAGAACACCGTGGAGTTATATTCCGTGAGGGCGATAAAGTAATGCAGATAAAAAATAATTATCAGCTTGAGTGGGAAATCCGCACAAAATATGGATTATGTGTGGATAAAGGTATGGGAGTTTTTAATGGAGATACAGGAATAATCGAGGAGATAAATGATTTTGCAGAGACAATGACAGTTACATTTGATGAGGGAAGAAAGGTTGAGTATTCCTACAAACTTCTTGATGAACTCGAGCATGCATATGCGGTTACGATACATAAGTCACAGGGAAGTGAGTATCCGGCAGTAGTCATTCCGCTGCTCGGGGGTCCCAAAATGCTTATGAACCGTAATCTATTATATACGGCAGTTACAAGAGCAAAGAAGTGTGTTACAATAGTTGGGGATGATGAAACATTTAATCTTATGATAAAGAATAATTCGCAGCAGAGGCGTTACAGCGGTTTATGCGATCGTATCTGTGAACTGGGAAAGGAGTAAGTATGGAAATAAGAAAGATAAAGAGAAACGAAATACCGGATGCATGCAGGCTTTCACATATGGTATATGAGATGGCAATAAGGAGGAACAGACCGGCTGATGAGCAGACGCATAAATTTTTTTATGAATATATGACAGAGGAAAATATCAGTTCATGCTGTGACAGCGGGGAACTGATAATATGGGCGGCTTTTGATAAGCGTTTCATGGCAGCTGTATGTGCAATGACAAAAAGCGGACACATAACAATGCTATATGTCCATCCTCATTTTTTACGAAGAAGGATTGCAAAGAAACTGGTCACGAAGGCTCGCATATATGCAAAAATGGAATTGGGGCTGGATATGGTCACGGTAAATGCAATGCCACCTGAGACAGCAGGTTATTTCAGAAGGATCGGATTTACCGATATAAACCAATACACAGCGCCTGACGCACTGTTTATACCGCTTTCTGCTAAATCAATAAAACAGGTAGAATACGAAAAGAAAAAAGTTCCGGCGCCGGTGCTGCTTGGAATGTCACTAGGCGGGACAGGAGTTGTTTTTATATGTGGAATGATTTACTGTATATATAATGCAATGATATAAAAAACAGTTGAAAAATATGTTTGGGTATGATACACTTTTTACAATTTAAGCAGACAACTGAAATCATGGTGGGCATACTCTGCCCACATTTAAAAAAAAGAGATGCCCTCTTTTTTTTTGCGCAGACATAAGAAGTTGAATGCAACAAGATAATACGAAAGGGCAGGGTAAAGATGAAAGCATTTTTAATTCTTGAAGATGGTAATGTATTTACAGGAACCAGTATTGGTTCTACAAGAGAAGTGATAAGCGAAATCGTTTTTAATACTTCTATGACAGGATATTTAGAGGTACTGACTGATCCTTCATATGCAGGACAGGCTGTTGTAATGACATATCCTTTAATTGGAAACTATGGTGTGACACCGGATATGGAATCAGGACGTGCATGGCCTGACGGATATATCGTAAGGGAATTGTCACGTATGCCAAGTAACTTCAGATGTGAAGGAACTATACAGGATTTTCTAAAAAAATATGACATACCGGGAGTCGCTGGTATAGATACACGTGCTCTTACAAAGATACTGAGAGAAAAGGGTACGATGAATGGAATGATCACTACCAATGAGAATTATGATCTGGATGAAATTATTCCAAAGCTCAAGGCTTACACAACAGGAAATGTAGTTGACAAAGTTACATGTGATGAGAAAAAAATTTTAAAAGGAAACGGAAAGAAAGTTGCACTGCTTGACTTTGGTGCAAAAAACAATATTGCAAAATCTCTTAACGCAAGGGGCTGTGAAGTGACAATTTACCCTGCTCATACTTCTGCCGAAGAAATACTTGCTGCAGATCCGGACGGAATTATGCTTTCAAACGGACCGGGAGATCCAAAAGAGTGCACGCAGATAATAAAAGAAATCAAGAAGCTGTATGATAGCAATGTGCCGATTTTTGCAATATGTCTCGGACATCAGCTTATGGCACTCGCTACGGGGGCTGATACACACAAGATGAAATACGGACACAGAGGCGGAAACCACCCTGTAAAAGATCTGGCAACAGGACGTGTATACATTTCATCACAGAACCATGGATACGTGGTAGACACAGATAAATTAGATCCAAACGTTGCTGTTCCGGCATTTATAAATGTAAATGATGGTACAAATGAAGGACTTAAATATGTTGGTAAAAACATATTCACAGTGCAGTTCCATCCGGAAGCATGTCCTGGTCCACAGGATTCAGCTTATCTGTTTGATCGTTTTATTGATATGATGGGAGGTGCACAGTAATGCCAAGAAATTTTGATATTAAAAAAGTATTAGTTATCGGTTCAGGTCCAATAGTTATCGGACAGGCAGCAGAGTTTGATTATGCAGGAACACAGGCATGCCGTTCTCTTAAGGAAGAGGGAGTAGAGGTATGTCTTGTAAACTCAAACCCGGCTACCATAATGACAGATAAACAGATCGCAGATCAGGTATATATAGAGCCTCTAACAGTCGATGTATTAAAAGAAATCATACTAAAAGAAAAACCAGACAGCATCCTTCCTACACTTGGAGGACAGGCTGGACTTAACCTTGGAATGGAACTTGCAGAGAGCGGTTTTTTGGAGGAACAGGGTGTAAGACTTATAGGTACTACTGCGGAGACGATCTTTAAAGCAGAGGATCGTCAGGCGTTTAAGGATACCATGGAAAAGATCGGTGAGCCTATCGCTGCATCACAGGTAGTAAGAAATGTAGAAGATGGTATCGCATTTACAAACAAGATAGGATACCCGGTAGTTCTCCGTCCTGCATTTACACTCGGCGGCTCCGGCGGTGGAATAGCACATGATGAGCAGGAGCTTATAGATATCCTTTCTAATGGACTGCGTCTTTCACGAGTAGGTGAGGTTCTGGTAGAAAGATGTATTGCCGGCTGGAAAGAGATCGAGTACGAGGTGATGCGTGATGCGAACGGAAACTGTATCACTGTATGTAATATGGAAAACATTGATCCGGTCGGTGTCCATACAGGAGATTCTATTGTAGTAGCTCCTTCACAGACACTTGGAGACAAAGAATACCAGATGCTCAGAAGTTCTGCCTTGAATATCATAAACGAACTTAAGATAACAGGTGGATGTAATGTACAGTATGCATTAAATCCTGATTCATTTGAGTACTGTGTTATCGAGGTAAATCCACGAGTTTCGCGTTCGTCTGCACTTGCATCAAAAGCGACAGGATATCCTATTGCAAAGGTTACGGCAAAAATCGCACTTGGTTATCATCTTGACGAAATAAAGAATGCTATTACAGAAAAGACATATGCAAGCTTTGAGCCGATGCTTGATTACTGCGTAGTAAAAATCCCAAGACTTCCATTTGATAAATTTATCACAGCAAAGAGAACGCTTACGACACAGATGAAAGCAACAGGAGAAGTAATGAGCATATGCGATAACTTCGAAGGCGCACTCATGAAAGCCATAAGGTCGCTTGAGCAGCACGTTGATTCACTTATGTCATATGATTTTAAGGGACTTTCTGATGATGAACTTGACAAACAGCTTTATGTTGTTGATGACAGAAGAATCTGGGTTATAGCAGAAGCTTTAAGAAGAGGCGTTTCATATGACCATATATTTGAAATAACGAAAATTGACCGCTGGTTTATCGACAAGATCGCAATTCTTGTCGAGATGGAAAACCGCTTAAAGACAGAAGAACTTACTGTAGAGTTATTAAAAGAAGCAAAACGTATAGAATTCCCTGATAATGTTATCGCAGGACTTACAGGAAAGAATGAAAAAGATATCAAACAGATGCGTTATGATAACGGAATCATAGCAGCATACAAAATGGTAGATACATGTGCAGCCGAGTTTGCAGCTGAGACACCATATTATTATTCGGTATTTGGAAGTGAGAACGAGGCAGCTGAGACAAAACCACAGAAAAAGGTTCTTGTACTTGGATCTGGTCCTATCCGTATCGGACAGGGTGTTGAGTTCGATTATTGTTCAGTTCATTGTACATGGGCATTTGCCAAAGAGGGCTGGGAGACGATCATCGTAAATAACAATCCTGAGACAGTGTCAACAGACTTTGATATAGCAGACAAGCTTTACTTTGAACCGCTTACTGCAGAGGATGTTGAAAGCATAGTAAATCTCGAAAAACCTGACGGAGCGGTAGTACAGTTCGGTGGCCAGACAGCAATAAAGCTTACAGAAGCTCTTATGAAAATGGGAGTAAAGATCCTTGGAACAAAGGCGGAGGATGTAGACGCAGCCGAGGACAGGGAACTTTTCGATGAGATACTTGAAAAAACAGGTATCCCTAGAGCAGCCGGTGGAACAGTATTTACAGCTGAAGAAGCAAAAGAAGTAGCACACAGACTGGGCTATCCTGTACTTGTACGTCCTTCATATGTACTTGGAGGACAGGGAATGAAGATCGCATGGAATGATGATGAAATCGAAGAATTCATTGGAATCATAAATAAGATCGCACAGGATCATCCTATTCTGGTAGATAAATATCTTATGGGAAAAGAGATAGAGGTCGATGCGATCTGTGACGGAACAGATATCCTTATCCCTGGTATAATGGAGCATATTGAACGTACAGGTGTACATTCAGGTGATTCGATTTCAGTTTATCCTGCACATACAATAAGTGAGAAGGCAAAAGAAACTCTTGTAGAGTACACAAAGAGGCTTGCACAGGCTCTCCACGTAGTAGGTATGATAAACATCCAGTTCATCGATATGGATGATGATATTTATGTGATAGAGGTAAATCCGCGTTCATCAAGAACTGTGCCATATATCAGTAAAGTAACCGGCATTCCGATCGTAGATCTCGCAGCAAGGATCATCATGGGTGAGACTATAAAGGGAATGGGATATACACCGGGACTTGCACCTACAGCAGATTATATAGCAATAAAAATGCCTGTATTTTCATTTGAAAAGCTTCGTGGAGCAGAAATTTCACTTGGACCGGAGATGAAATCTACAGGAGAATGTCTTGGAATTGATAAGACATTCAACGGAGCACTTTACAAGGCTTTCCAGGGAGCAGGAGTAGAGCTTCCTAAGTATAAGCAGATGATCATGACGGTAAAAGACGCTGATAAGCCGGAGGCAGTTGGTGTTGCAAAACGTTTTGAAAAGCTGGGCTACAAAATATATGCTACAAGAAGCACTGCAAAATATCTGCAGGAGCATGGAGTAAATGCACTCCGTGTAAATAAAATTTCACAGGAATCACCAAACGTTATGGATCTTATCCTCGGTCACAAGATCGATCTTGTTATCGATACACCTACACAAGGTAACGGCGATAAGAGCAGGGACGGATTCCTTATAAGACGTAATGCGATAGAAACAGGTGTTTACTGTATTACAGCAATGGATACAGCAAATGCACTTGCTCATTCACTTGAGACAGCATCAGAGAAAAAGACGCCGGTTGACATAGCAAAAGTTAAAAATATTTAATAAAACAAAGCAGGACAATTTATGCATATTATTTGTGTAAATTGCTCTGCTTTTTATATTGGGAAATTAGTACGGAAATTTTTTCGTGGCAAAGCTGGCGGAAAATGATACGATTTTTGGCGATCTTCGTTAATATGACCGAAGATTGTAAATAAAACATGTGTGGAATATGCAAAATTTAATAGAATTTTGACATATAATTAACAAAACTAATTGATTTTTATACTATATTGTGGTACAATGACATTGTTAAAAAATTAACAGCACGTATGTGCAATACAATTTAAAGGAGATAATATAATGGCAAAGAAAGTTGTAATCGCAAGTGCTTGCCGTACAGCAATCGGCAAAATGGGCGGAGCATTAAGCAATACTCCAGCCGCAGATTTAGGTGCAATCGTAATAAAGGAAGCTTTAAACCGTGCAGGTGTTGCTCCAGAGTTAGTTGATGAAGTTAAAATGGGTTGTGTAATCCAGGCAGCTCAGGGACAGAACGTTGCCCGTCAGGCTTCTATCAAAGCAGGACTTCCAATTGAGGTTCCAGCTGTTACACTTAACGTTGTTTGTGGATCAGGTCTTAAATGTGTAAACGATGCTGCTACAATGATCATGGCTGGTGAGGCTGATATCGTTGTTGCCGGTGGTATGGAGAACATGTCAATGGCTCCTTACGCTATGACAAAGGCTCGTTTCGGATACAGAATGAACAATGCAACAATCATCGATACTATGGTAAATGACGCACTTACAGATGCATTCAACCATTATCATATGATGATCACAGCTGAGAACGTATGTGATAAATATGGAATCACACGTGAAGAGTTAGATGAGTTCTCAGCAAACTCACAGCAGAAATGTGAAGCTGCTATCGCTGCTGGTAAATTCGATGAGGAGATCGTTCCTGTACCAGTTAAAGTTAAAAAAGAAATGGTTGACTTCGTTAAAGATGAAGGACCACGTCCTGGAACAACAGCTGAGTCACTTTCTAAATTACGTTGCTGCTCTGGTAAAGAGGGCGGACTTGTTACAGCTGGTAACGCATCAGGAATCAATGATGGTGCAGCAGCAGTTGTTGTAATGAGTGAAGAGAAAGCTAAAGAGCTTGGTGTTACACCAATGGCTACATGGGTAGCTGGAGCACTCGGTGGAGTTGAGCCAGAGATCATGGGTGTTGGACCTGTAGCATCTACAAAGAAAGTTCTTGCTAAGACAGGACTTACAATTGGTGATTTCGATCTTATCGAGGCTAATGAGGCATTTGCTGCACAGTCAATCGCTGTAGCAAGAGATCTTGGATTCGATATGAGCAAGGTTAACGTAAACGGTGGAGCAATTGCTCTTGGACATCCGGTTGGAGCTTCAGGATGCCGTATCCTTGTTACATTATTACATGAAATGAAGAAGAGTGGAGCAAACAGAGGTCTTGCAACACTTTGTATCGGTGGTGGAATGGGATGTTCTACTATCGTTGAGAAATACTAATTTTCTTTGCCAATACAGATATATATAGGGGGTGCGTGGGCATCCCCTTGTAATGTGGATTATATACATTACATATTTATGATTACATTATGTTGTAGGAAACCAAAAAGCCGGGTCTTACACCATTATATATTTTAGGAGGATTTAAAATGAAGGTTGGAGTTATCGGTGCTGGTACAATGGGCCAGGGAATCGCAAAAGCATTTGCACAGGTAGACGGATATGAAGTAGCACTCTGCGATATCAAACAGGAATGGGCAGAAGGCGGAAAAGACAAGATTGCTAAAGGATATGCAAGACTTGTAGCTAAAGAGAAAATGACACAGGAGAAGGTTGACGGAATTCTTGCTAAGATCACTCCTGGTTTAAAAGAAGACCTTTGTAAAGATTGCGACCTTATCGTAGAGGCTGCTTTCGAAGATATGAAGGTTAAGAAAACTACATTTGCTGAGTTAGACAAGATTGCTAAACCAGAGTGTATTTTCGCTTCAAATACATCATCACTTTCAATCACAGAGATCGGAAACGGACTTACACGTCCAATGATCGGTATGCACTTCTTCAACCCTGCTGATCGTATGAAATTAGTAGAGGTTATCGCTGGTGTGAACACACCTGCTGAGACAGTTGAGGCTATCAAGAAAATCGCTGAGGAGATCGGAAAGACTCCAGTACAGGTTAATGAGGCAGCTGGTTTCGTTGTAAACCGTATCCTTATTCCAATGATCAACGAAGCTGCTTTCATCAAAATGGAAGGTGTTTCAGACATTGCTGGTATCGATGCTGCTATGAAGCTTGGTGCTAACCATCCAATGGGACCATTAGAGTTAGGAGATTTCATCGGACTTGACATCTGCCTTGCTATCATGGATGTTCTTTATAATGAGACAGGAGACAGCAAATATCGTGCATGTCCACTCATCCGCAAGATGGTAAGAGGTGGAAACCTCGGTGCTAAGAGCGGTAAAGGATTCTATATTTACAATGCAGACCGTACAAAAACACCAGTTGACGCACAGTAGCAGCGTATTAAACCAGTCTCAGAGAAAATATATATGGGAAGCTTGCTTACCAATATATGTTTTCTTTTGAGATATTAACGGAACCGGGCAGGCAGCCATGTTTGGCGGAACGCAAGGTTGCGTAGGATTGCGATGCAATCCGTGGTTTTAAAATAAATGAGATTAAAACAAAATATAAATTTCAAGGAGAATAAATCATGGATTTCACTTTAGATCAGAAACATGAGATGGC
>PVML01018569.1_pt1 | contig 96086 bp, 85 predicted proteins | sample 1853371 | NCBI WGS metagenome assembly PVML01 (sample SAMN08533508, study PRJNA380276) | Human gut metagenome, whole genome shotgun sequencing project. | isolation source: participant 1, chromium library | host: Homo sapiens | collected 2017 | reverse complement strand
TATTTGCAGGCTATAATAATAATAGATAAAATGGTTGAAAAACGGCACGATTTTGGAAAAGAAAACATTCAATGAGTAAGTTTAGGAGGCATGGTATGCAAAAAATAAGAAAGCAGGAAGAATCAAAAGGGAGCAGGATTGCTTATTCTGTGTTTATCGGAATTGCAATAAGTATGGTTTGTATAAATCTATATTTCTCACTTTGTAGTTAATTTATTAACAATCGGAAACCATGTAGCTGGGAAGGAAAACATATGAACGGGGGGGAAAATCGCATGAAAGAGAGTCTCTGGAAACAGACATATGAGAATATCCTGATCGGAATGGGCTTTGTGGGAATCACATTAAATTTCTTATTTTTAAATCAGATTCTCCCATTCATCGGAGTCCTTTTGGTAATTACCGGGTTTCGGAAGTTGAGGCGAGAAAATCAGTGGTTTCAGATTGGTTATGCCGGTGCGTGGCTAAAGGTCGTGATCACGATCGTCTCTATCGTACTTGGGGCAGTGTTGGGACATGAAGAAATCTATGCCTCTTATGTCTGGAAAGTAATCGCATTCTGTGGCGGAATTTTGCCGATCGTTCTTATGGGTTGTTTCTATTTTGGAATGCGGGCGGAATTGAAAAAGCAAAATGTGAACATCAATCATGAGGTTTTGCTTCATATTTTGATCTGGTATGTGGTCGTGGTGGCGCTTGCTGCATGGAATTATCAGGGACTGATACTGGCTTTGATCATCCTTGCTGCTTATATTGGAATTCTGGTGGAATTAAAGCACATCGCGGAGAAACTGGAAGAAGCCGGATATATTCTGGAGGAACAAACGGTGAGGATCTCTAATGGAAAATGTGTGGGATGTGCAGTGGTTCTTACGGTTGCAGGGCTTTTTAGTGCGTATCTCTTCTTGGATTCTTACCATATGGAATGGACGATGGTAAAAGAATCACAGGATCCGGTCAGTGAAGAAATCAAAGATCACCTACTGTCTCTGGGACTTCCGGAAGATATCCTGAATGATCTGACAGAAGAAGATCTGCTGGAGTGTAAAAATGCCAGACAGGTTTTCGTGGAACGGGATGATTATCCGATGAACGATGGAGTAAAAGTTGTCAGTGGAACAGAAGGCTACACTCAGTATTCAACAGAATATCCTCAGAAAGAACTGAAACTGAGCGGAGCAGCGATAGAACTGGAGCAAAAAGGCCAGTGGAAGGTGATCCATCATTTCCGGTGGAATGAAGATCCAGGCTTCCGGGGCACCGAGAGCTTACAGATTTACCCGGTATACAGTGGGCAGAAGAGCGGCTGGACTGTAAATGGGGGACTTACCGGACAGGTTCTCTACGAGAAAAATGGAACCTCGTACACCGCAGATTACGCAGTCTTACAAAATGAAAACTACAATACCAGAGATGGCTTCCCATTTTACGATATGATGGAGCATAGCAGCATTTTCGCAGAGTTTTCCATGCCGCGTCATGGGGAAAATTGCCGCGGATATGTGGCTTATGAAATCAAGGAAAAAGAAAGTGACTGGTGGATTGATTCCTGGTTAAACTATACTCATCAGAATACCCTTGTGCAATATCCAGTTCTGTCTGCGGCTCAGAGCAGAAAACAGGGTGGAGTGATGGATAGAAGGGTGTTTACTACTGTACAGAATGCATTGCAGGTACTTCCGGGTGAAAGTAATTAAGATGATGAAAAGCAATTCCGTGATAAATAGACAAAAGGACAACGAGAGAAAATCCGGTTGTCCTTTTTGCGCATATTAAGATCTGGAATTTATAGCGTCCCATAAGGCGCAATCCCAATCACATATTCCACCCCAATAGCCACCAGCACTACCAGTGCAGAAATAATAAATCCATGAAGCATCGGTTTCGCACCGGAGCGGCATAAGGATTTGAAGTTGGTATTTAAACCAATCGCTGCCAGAGCCGCAATCATCAGAAATTTACTGATACTTTTAAGACCAGAAACCAGTCCGGCTGGTAAAAGTCCCAGGCTGGTCAGCATGGACATGGCGAGAAATCCGAGGATGAACCATGGGAAAATAGAACAGATGTGGACTTTAACACCGTCAGCCTGGGACCTCTGTTTCTTTTTCAGGTGCAGGTTGATGGTTGCAAATGATAATACAGCAGGAATAATGGCCAGGGTTCTGGTCAGTTTGACCATGGTTGCGAAATCACCGGCAGCTTCGCTGAAGGCATATCCGGTTGCCACAACGCTTGAGGTATCATTGACGGCAGTTCCCGCCCACAGACCGAATGCAGCGTCAGAAAGTCCCAGCCACCGGCCGAGCAATGGGAACACCACGATCATAATGGTATCAAAAAGAAAAGTAGCAGACATTCCATAGGCGATATCCATATCGTCAGCCTCGATCACCGGTGCGATGGCAGCGATGGCAGATCCACCGCAGATGCCGGTTCCGGCGTTGATCAGGCTGCTGGTTTTCCAGTTGAGTCCCAAGGCTTTTCCAATCAGCGCACCAAGTCCAAAGCAGGTTGCCAGGGTGAAGACCATGACCGTCAGGGAAAATCTTCCGACGGTCAGGACAGTACGGATGTTTAAACTGGCGCCAAGAAGAATGATGGCGAATTTCAGGATTTTTTTGGAAGTAAATTTAATTCCAGGAGCAGTAGTCGGAGTTGGTTTCCAATATGCATTGACTGCCATGCCAATGAAAAGGGCGATAACAGACGCGCCGATCAGGTGAAGTCCGGCATTGGTTTCTAAGATTTCTGCTAATTTTGCGATAACAGCGATTCCCAGTGCCAGCACAACTCCTGGGAGTAAAGCAGGTATTTTTTTTATCATTTGTCTTGAGTTCCTTTCATCTTACATTTCGCTTTATTTTAAATCAGATTCATGATAGGATAAATGCATAATAAGTAATGAATCAATTCTGATTTGTTATCAATGGAGGAACAATATGGAACAGCGCCTGGAATCTTTTCTGACACTCTGTGATACCATGCATTATGGCCGGGCTGCAGAAAAGTTACATTTATCCCAGCCTGCGGTCAGTAAGCATATCCAGTCCCTGGAGAATCAATATGGAGTTTCTTTATTTACCTATGCCAACCGGCGTTTGCAGAAAACCAGGGAAGGCGAGGTCCTGCAGCAGTATGTGCAGACGCTTCGGTACAATGAAGAAAAACTGATGGAAAAGCTTTGCCAGCAGTCCACCAGACTTCTCCGTATCGGTGCGACAAAATCCATTGGTGAATACGTGCTTCTGCCGAACATTAAGCGTTTTTTATCATTTCCGGAACATGAGATTGAGTTTTTGGTAGATAATACGGAGCGTCTGTTGGAGCGGCTGGATCACAGTGAACTGGATTTCGTGGTTCTGGAAGGAATTTTCCATAAGCAGCATTACGATTGGATCTTGTTCAGGAATGAGCCGTATATCGGTATATGCGCAAAAAATCATCCATTTGCAGGACGGGAAGTGAACGTGGAAGAATTATTGGCGGAACGGATTATTTTGCGGGAAAAAGGATCTGGTACAAGAAAGATATTTGAACGAGAACTGGAAAATATCGGCTTTACCACAGACGCTTTTCAGAAGCAGATCTGCATCAGTTCTTTTGAAATCATCAAATCTCTGGTCAGCGATGGTTATGGGATCAGTTTTCTGTATCAGGCGGTGATCAAAGATAACGAAAATCTGGCACAATTTATCTGTCCACCGCTGACTGGGGTTCATGAGTTTAATGCAGTATTTTTAAAAGGGACAGATGCTGGGAGTATGGTAAAAAAATTTATGGCAAATGATACGGAGAGAAAAAGAAAGGGAAACAAATGCGATATTTAAAACCACATTTTTACGATAAATTTGTCTGTACAGCGGGAGCGTGTCCAGATACCTGCTGTGCCGGATGGCAGATCATGATTGATGAAGAGTCTCTGGACCGCTATGGAAAGGAAAAGGGTGAGTTTGGAACACGACTACGGAATTCCATTGACTGGGAAGAGGAATGCTTTTACCAGAATGACCGCCGCTGCGCGTTTTTAAATGAGAAAAATCTGTGCGATCTTTACAAAGCGCTTGGTCCGGATGCACTCTGTGACACTTGCCGCATGTATCCGAGACATACGGAAGAATATGAGGGACTGAGAGAATTATCTCTTTCTCTGTCCTGTCCGGAAGCGGCAAAAATGATTCTTTCCTGTCAGGAACCCGTTCATTTTGTGGAGGAAGAGGACGAGAAAGAAGATGATTTTGAAGAATTTGATTTTATGATGTTTTCCCAGCTGGAAGATACCAGGGATGTCCTGTTTTCTATTTTACAGGACCGGTCCCTTCCTCTGGCGCTGCGCATGGCGGCAACCGAACAACTGGCAGAACAATATCAGATCTGTATGGAAGAGCAGCGGGAGTATGAGATAGATGATCTTCTGCGGGAGTGTGAACGCCATCACAAGGAGCAGACGCTGCAGGAATTTGTATCAGAGAGCCTTTCTGCAAAAGGAGTGGATGCAGCGTCTTTTCACCAGTGGGAGCGGCAGAAAGAAGAACTGCAGGTTCTGCGTGGCCTGGAACGCCTGCGTCCGGAATGGGATCAGGTGCTTGATGGAGTGGAAAAATGGCTTTATGGGAGCGGAGAAGAATACTACCGGCATATTTGTGAAGAATTTCACAAAATGTACGGAAGCCTCAGCAGCCACAAAGAAGAATGGGAAAACCTGGGTGAACAGCTTCTGATATTTTTTGTGTATACCTATTTTTGTGGCGCTGTTTACGACGATATGGTCTGCTCCAAGATGGAACTGGCGTTATTTTCCGTCCGCTGGATTCAGGAATTTCTGATGGTCCGGTGGCTGGAAGATGGAAAAATGCTGTCCATGCAGGATGTGGAGGAGATTTCCTGGAGATATGCCAGGGAAGTGGAACATTCCGATGATAATCTAAATGCGCTGGAAGATTGGCTGTTTGAGCATTATGCGCCGGAAGGGTGTGTACTGGAGGAGGAGTAAAATGAAGAGAGGACGTATACTGGAAAATATTTGTAGGACATGGTTGATTTTGGTAATTGGAATGTGCGTCGGTTGTGGGAAAAATGAAGCAGTAGACAGTGATTCAGGAGCGGAAATAGTGACAAGTGTAGACAGTGAAACTGATCAAAGTGAAGAACAACCGAGCAGCACAGAAGCCGAAAACCTTGATGAGAGATGGAATGATACCTTAGAAATCGATTTTGCGTATGATTATTCAGAAGATATCAAGACAGATGTTGACTATATGGTGTCGGTTTCGGATTCTTTGCAGGAAGAATTAGAAAATATTGAGAAGATCACACAAAAATATACTCCCTTAGCGGAAAAAGCACAAACCCAGGGAGAGATGAATGTTTCATCCAGATGGCTTTATGTGATATGGGATACAGAACTGAACGATCTCTGGAATCGGTTCAGCAAATTGGCAGATCCACAGACAAAAGAGCAGGTTCTCACAGACCAGAGAAACTGGATTGCCATGAAAGAGGAAGCAACATTCTTAAGCATTGGCAGCAGCGAGGAAAATGGCAGTATGTATCCGTTGCTTCAGAACTCATTTCTGGAAGAAATTACGAAAAACAGAGCCTATATTCTTGCGGAAAAATTGGCAGAAGTAAAGGGCGAAACTTTTCTTATGCCAGAACGATCAGAAAAATACGGTCTGTATGTAGACAACCAGGGAACAGGAGATATCTATAGCTCTCTGATCACCAGACAGGGAATCGATGGTGAAGATCAGGTGGTTATCTCTGCATACAGACAGGGCGAAATCGAAGGAACGTTTATTGACCAGGGAGATGGGAAATTGGTTGTCACATCGGACGATGGAAGTGCAAAAGGTGTGATTCAGATGAATGGATGGAATGGAGCAAGTTTTACAGTGACAGAAGTGACTGGAGAATCGCCTTTTGCTGAGGGCGAGGTATTTGAGTTTCCATTTGTATTTTAAGAAAGGGTTGAAAATAACATCCTTTTAGAATAGATTTCGCTGGAAAGAGAGAGTGGAGTGAGGATCATGCTGGAAACAAAAAGATTAATTTTGAGAAAGTGGACAGAAGCCGATGCGGAAAGTTTATTTCAATATGCAAGTAACACGGAAATTGGACCGGTTGCAGGCTGGCCTCCGCATAAAAGTGTGGAAGAAAGTAAAGAAGTGATCAAAAATGTATTTAATGGTGCGGAATGCTATGCTATTTGTGAAAAAGAAAACAATGCAGCAATCGGTGCGGTGGAATTGAAGTTGAATGGACATACAGATATGACCGAACGGGATGATGAGTGTGAACTGGGTTACTGGCTTGGACAGCCATTCTGGGGAAAAGGTTATATGCCAGAAGCCGCTGGAGAACTATTAAGACATGGATTTGAAGATCTGGGTATGACTGCCATCTGGTGCGGTTATTATGACGGGAATCAGAAATCAAAACGTGTGCAGGAAAAATTGGGATTTATGTTTCATCACATATGCAGAGAAGCACCGGTGCCGCTTCTGGGTGAGGTGAGAGTGGAATATATAAATGTTATGACAAAGGAGCATTGGGAAGGCGTGTAAGATGAACATTAGAAAAGCAATGATTCCTGATTTATCAAGAGTCGCTGAAATCTATGTATTTAACAATCGAATCAATTATTTTCCGATATTTAAAGACGCGGGATTTTCATTCGGAAAACTTCAAGTGGTGTCATTAGTAGACCAGTATCTTAAAAGAAAGAAAATCCTTGAAAATATTTATGTATTTGATGATGGTTTGATAAAAGGTTTTATTCAAATAAAGGGAACGGAAATCTGCCAGTTATTTGTAGAACCGTTTTTTCAAAATGAGGGAATTGGCGGTGAATTAATAGAATTTGCAATACAAGAATTCCAGGTGGATCATGTGTGGGCATTGGAAAAGAATATTCGCGCGATTTCCTTTTATCAGAAGCATGGGTTTTATATGACGGGTCAAAAGAAGTTTGAAGAAGGCACTGCGGAATGTATCGTTGAATTAGAATTATAAACGGTACGTTGAGGTGTATTCTTCACAAAATGTCTCAGATCCGGATTATCAGTGTGAGATCTGGATCGCGGTAAAGGAGAGAACGGAGTAGTTCCAAATCTCTTTTCTTTTATGAAAAAATGAAGTATGATAGGAGGGAAAATAAGAAAAAGAAGTACCAGGAGCAGAATTGACATGAACACAGAGAGTAAAACAAGAATGACAGAAGGAAGCATTTCCAGGAAAATTATTTTTTTTGCCATTCCATTATTTCTTGGAAATTTATTTCAACAATTATATAATACTGCCGATTCCCTGATCGTAGGCAATTATCTTGGCAGCGATGCGCTGGCGGCAGTCAGTTCATCAGGAAACCTGATTTTTTTGATGGTTGGTTTTATCAATGGAATCGCCATGGGAGCTGGCGTTGTGATCGCCATGTATTACGGAGCAAAAAAGAGGGATCATCTGCAGCGGGCCATTCATACAACGGTGGCGTTTGGATTGGCAGCGGGGGTTGCCCTGACGGCTATCGGAATGCTTTTTGCACCCAAAATGCTGGTGCTGATGGGAACGCCAGCGGATGTACTGCCACAATCCATCACATATTTCCGTACCTACTTTGCCGGTTCTCTCGGCTTTGTGATGTATAATATTTTCGTTGGAATTCTGCAGTCTGTTGGCGACAGCCGCCACCCGCTGATCTACCTGGTCATTTCCTCCTGCGTCAATATCGTACTGGATATTTTCTTTATCGCAGGACTGGGAATGGGAGTTGGTTCAGCAGCGCTGGCGACCGCCATTTCCCAGTTTACCAGTGCCATTCTCTGCATGATCCATCTGATGCGGACAAAGGAAGAGTACCGTCTGCAGCTTCAAAAGATCGGGTTTGATGGGCTGATGCTGCGTCAGATCATCCAGAATGGCGTGCCATCCGGGTTTCAGAATTCTGTGATCGCCATTGCGAATGTATTTGTGCAGGCAAATATCAATGCTTTCGGTAAAATGGCCATGGCTGGCTGCGGTTCCTATTCCAAGATCGAAGGGTTTGCGTTTTTGCCGGTGACCTGTTTTACCATGGCATTGACGACCTTTGTGAGCCAGAACCTGGGAGCGAAGCAGTATGACCGGGCAAAAAAGGGTGCCTGGTTTGGCGTGCTCTGTTCCATTTCCATTGCGGAGCTGATCGGGATTCTGATCTATACGGCGGCGCCGATCCTGATCTCGGCCTTCAATAGTGACCCGGAAGTGGTACATTACGGTGTCATGCAGTCCAGGACGATCGCGTTGTTTTATTGTCTGCTGGCATTTTCCCATTGCATTGCTGCAGTTCTTCGTGGTTCCGGCAATGCGTCTGTTCCGATGTTGGTCATGCTCTGCGTCTGGTGCCTGTTCCGGGTCAGCTATATCACGGTGGTAGTGCGTATGATTCCCGATATCCGGGTGATCTTCTGGGCATATCCGTTAACCTGGAGTATCAGCTCGGTGATCTTCCTGTATCTGTTTTTGCGAGGCAGATGGCTGCAGGGGTTTGAGAGACAGGGACATAAAATCGTCTCGCAAAATGAAGCATAGAAAGATTCCGAGAGTACATAATAGAGAAATGGAGGGTAACTATTCAGTAGGTCTGCGCACATGCTGCGCTGACCGTAAGAACACATAGGCTAGAAAGCAAAAATCCCATCAGCGAAGCTGATCTGGAATGGATTTTTGCTCGTAACTATGAAGGTACTGAATAGTTACAATGGAGGAAGCTGCCATGATGGTATATACTTGTACATACCGATCAAAGCTGGGTGATATTTTACTGGCGGCAGATGAGGTCGGACTTATGGGATTATGGTTTGAAGGACAGAAGTATTTTGCCAATACGCTGCCCAGGGAGTGTATTTCACAGGAAACACCGGTTTTAACACAGGCAAAAACATGGCTGGATCTTTATTTTTCTGGTCAGAATCCGACATTTACCCCGCCGCTTCATCCTGCCGGTTCTTTCTTCCGGCAGGCCGTGTGGAAAATTTTATTGCAGATCCCTTATGGTCACACCATGACATATGGTGAGATCGCCAGAGAACTGGCGGAAAAACAGAAACGATCTCATATGGCAGCCCAGGCAGTTGGCGGAGCTGTGGGCCATAACGAGATCTCCATCATCATTCCCTGCCATCGGGTAGTAGGAAGTAATGGCAGCCTGACAGGATATGCAGGCGGGATCGATAAGAAGATTGCTTTGTTACAGCTGGAACATGCAGAGATGAACCACTTGTTTGTTCCGAAAAAATGATTCTGAATTTTTTTCAAAAACCTCTTGAAAGAACCATAGAAAGGTATTACAATATATCATAGTATTCCTCTAGGAATACAGTAGTATAGAACAACAAGAGCCTGACAAGAGGCGGAATGGAGAAAAGCAACCATGTCAGAACAACTTTTACAGATCAACCAGATCCATGCAGACATCGAAGAAAAAGAGATCCTGCATGGTGTCAGCTTAAATATAAATCCGGGAGAGACCCATGTACTGATGGGACCAAATGGAGCAGGTAAGTCTACTCTGGGTCATGTACTGATGGGCAATCCGAAGTATCACATCAGCAGCGGCAATATTATTTTTAAGGGAAATGATATCACCGGAGAGAGTACGGACAAGCGGGCCAGGGATGGTATCTTTCTGTCCTTCCAGGAGCCATTAGAGGTTCCGGGACTTTCTCTGGAGAGCTTTATCCGCAGTGCCATCCGTCAGAAAATCGGCAGACCGATCCGCGTTTGGGAATTCCACAAAGAACTGAAAAAAGCTATGGATGTGCTGCAGCTTGATGAAAGCTACACCCAGAGAAGCTTAAACGTGGGATTTTCCGGCGGTGAGAAGAAAAAGGCAGAGATTTTACAGTTGATGATGTTAAAACCAAGTCTGGCTATTTTAGATGAGACCGATTCCGGACTGGATGTTGACGCGGTACGTCTGGTATCAGAGGGTGTCCGGGCTTATCAGAGGGAGCAGAAGGGCGCACTGTTGATCATTACCCACAGTACCAGAATTCTGGAGGCCCTTCATGTGGATTATACCCACGTTATGGTAGATGGACATATCGTGGCTACCGGAGACAGCTCTCTGGTGGATAAGATCAACGAGGAAGGCTACGAATCCTTCATTCAGGCGGCCGGAAAGACAGAGGGGGCGAACTGATGAAAGAGAAGAGCCAGGTAGAAGATATTGACCGCAGCCTTTACGACTTTCGAAATGAGGAAAAAGCGGAAAATATCTACAAAGTTGAAGAAGGTCTGACCCCGGAGATCGTGGAGCAGATTTCCAAAGAGAAAAATGATCCGGCGTGGATGCAGCTGTTCCGCCTCCAGTCTCTTCAGATCTACAATTCCATGAAAGTGCCGGACTGGGGTCCCTCCATTGAGGGGCTGGATATGAACCAGATTGTCACATATGTCCGTCCAAAGACCAGGATGAGCGCCAAATGGTCTGATGTGCCGGATGATATCAAAGATACCTTTGAACGTCTTGGAATCCCGCAGGCAGAGCGGAAATCGCTGGCCGGTGTTGGTGCCCAGTATGATTCTGAGTTAGTTTATCATAATGTCCGGGAAGAGGTCGCAGCCCAGGGCGTCATTTACACGGATCTGGAAAGCGCCATGCATGGGGAATATGCGGAAATGATCCGTACCCATTTCATGCACCTGGTAAAACCAAACGATCACAAATTTGCGGCTCTTCACGGCGCCGTATGGTCTGGCGGTTCTTTCGTGTACGTGCCTAAGGGAGTTTCCGTGGAGATTCCGCTACAGTCCTATTTCCGTCTTAATGCGCCTGGGGCGGGACAGTTTGAGCATACGTTAATTATCGTGGATGAGGGAGCAGAACTTCATTTCATCGAGGGCTGTTCTGCACCGAAATACAATGTGGCGAACCTTCATGCAGGCTGCGTAGAGCTGTTCGTTGGGAAGAACGCCAAGCTGCGTTATTCTACCATCGAGAACTGGTCTAAAAATATGTACAACTTAAATACCAAGCGCGCGGTTGTAGAAGAAGGCGGTACCATCGAGTGGGTGTCCGGTTCCTTCGGTTCTCATGTTTCCTATCTGTACCCGATGAGTATCCTGAAGGGAAAAGGTGCCCGCATGGAATTTACAGGTATCACGTTCGCAGGAAAGGGCCAGAACCTGGATACAGGAGCCAAGGTGGTTCACAGCGCACCGGATACTTCTTCTTATATTAATACCAAGTCCATTTCCAAAGACGGCGGTATCAGCACCTTTCGCAGCAGCGTGGTGATCGGTAAGAATGCGGAGCACAGCAAGGCGGCGGTTTCCTGTCAGTCCCTGATGCTGGACGAGGTCTCCCGCTCCGATACGATCCCGGCCATGGATGTGCGGACCTGCAACGCCGATGTGGGACATGAAGCGAAGATCGGCAGGATCAGTGATGATGCCGTATTCTATCTTATGAGCCGCGGCATCAGCGAAGAGGACGCCAGAGCCATGATCGTCAGCGGTTTTGCGGACAACGTATCCAAGGAACTGCCGTTGGAGTATGCTGTGGAGATGAACAACCTGATTCAGTTGGAAATGAAAGGAAGCATTGGCTAGGAGGGACAAAGAAATGGAAAATGAATTACAGATGACATTGAACCGCCTTCCAGCGCCTACCTGGAACTGGCTGAAAATGAATGAAAGTCATGTTGCTTATGACAAAACACCAGTCTGGTTTTCCGCTTCTGTTGAGATCTCCGGCGATGGAATGGTTCATACAAAAGAAAAAGTCGATGGCTGGGATAGAATTGTCAGCGGCGTGGGAAGGGATCTGGATAAGCTCGGCGAACTGGCTGGCGGTGAAACCGATGTGCTGGAGACCTTTGGTCAGACTGAGGAAACTTACGCAGTTCTCACTTATGATTTTCCGGGTGGTGATTATGCCAGCTGCTTATATCTTCACGCCAGAGAGAACAGCACCTTAAATGTGACGATGGTATTGACCGGTGGAAAGGACCAGAAAGGCAGTTCTTCTGTCCAGGTAAAAGCCTATGCAGAGAAAAATGCCCATATCAAGATCTTTGCCGTTCAGTTATTAGGACAGGAATTTACCTGTTTTCATGATTTCGGTGGCGTCTGCGAGGAAAAAGCCGGAATTGAACTGGTTCGGGTGGAACTGGGTGCAGGGAAGCTGTATGCAGGCGGCGAGGTGGATTTAAAGGGCAAAGAAAGTTCCTTTGAGGCTCACATTGGATACCATGCCAAGGCAGACCAGAAATTAGATATGAACTATACGGTCCGTCACCACGGCAAGAAAACCACCAGCCTGATGGAAATTTCCGGTATTTTGGAGGAACATTCCAGTAAGCTGTTTCGTGGCACGATTGATTTCCTTCGTGGTTGTTCCGGAGCAAAGGGCGATGAGCGGGAGGATATCCTGATGCTGGGAGACGATCTGGTAAACCAGACTATTCCGCTGATCCTGTGCCAGGAAGAGGATGTGGAAGGAAACCACGGAGCCAGCATGGGCAAGCTGGATGATTCCGTTCTGTACTATTTAAGCTCCAGAGGAATCCCGGAGGAAAAAGCAGAGCAGATCATGGCCAGAGCCAGGATCGACGCTGTCTGCGACCGGATCCCGCAGGAAATGGTACGGAAGCTGGTGGAAGAGTATCTGGGAACGGAGGAAGATACAGATGAGACAGTTTAAAGAAGATTTCCCACTGTTACGGCAGTCTGACCTGGTATATTTAGACAGCGCGGCAACAGCTCAGAGACCAGACGTAGTGCTGGCGGCAGAACGGGAATTTTATGAGAAATACAATGCCAACCCATTGAGAGGCTTATATGAGCTGGGCATGGAGGCTACTGACCGCTATGAGGCGGCCAGAGACTGCGTCCGGGATTTCCTTCACGCAGAGGACTCCGCAGAGATCATTTTCACCAGAAATACCACTGAGAGCATCAATTTAGTGGCATACAGCTATGGACTCACCCACTTGAAGACTGGAGATGAGATTTTAGTGACCATTGACTCCCACCACAGCAATCTGCTTCCGTGGCAGATGGTGGCGAGACAGACTGGCGCAACTTTAAGATATTTAGACTGTGAGCAGGACGGTGCTTATGAGGTGAAGGACATGATGGCGGCGGTGACGCCACAGACCAAACTGGCGGCAGTGACCCATGTATCCAATGTTACCGGCCGTTTAGACCCGATCGAAGCGATCATCCGTCTGGTTCATGAACAGGGCGGTGTGGTGCTGGTTGACGCGGCTCAGAGCGCTCCTCATATGCCGATCGACGTGCAGGAATTAGATGCAGATTTCCTGGCATTTTCTGGTCATAAGCTGATGGCGCCTATGGGAATCGGTGTCCTTTATGGAAAGAAAGCATTATTAGAAGATATGCCGCCGTTTTTGAGTGGTGGAGAAATGATCGATTCTGTCAGTCGTTTTGACGCAGTTTATGCCCCGCTTCCTCACAAATTTGAGGCAGGAACGGTAAATGGCGGCGGCGCTGTGGCTCTTCAGGCGGCTATCGAATATATGGAAGGCATCGGCTGGCGGGAGATCAACAAGCAGGAAGAGCTGCTGACAGAGATGGCTATGGGGGAGATGAAGCGTATCCCAGGTGTTCATCTGATCGGAAGCACTGACCCAAAGAAGCATCACGGCATTATCAGTTTTACCATTGACGATGTGCATCCGCATGATATTGCTTCTATTCTGGATGCAGATAAGATCGCTGTGAGAGCCGGACATCATTGCGCCCAGCCGTTGCTGCAGCATCTAGGCGTGATGTCTACGGCCCGCGCCAGCATTGCGTTTTACAATACCGAAAAGGACATTGACCGGTTTATCAAGAGTGTCAAGGAGATCAGAAGGAGAATGGGATATGGAGAATAAGACATTTTACAATGAGGTTCTTATCGAGCATAACCAGCATCCGATCCACAAGGAGAAGCTTCCGGACGCCAATCTGGTGCTGGAAGGTGTGAATCCAAGCTGCGGTGATGACATTATCTTGCAATTAAAGGTGGAAAATGATGTGATCGTGGATGGTGCCTTTGAGGGAAGCGGATGTGCCATTTCCCAGGCTTCTGCGGACATTATGCTGGATATGATCATTGGACGGGGGAAAGAGGAAGCTCTGCATCTGGCGGAATTATTTTTGAAAATGATCCAGGGAAAGACAACTGCCGATGAGATGGATGAGCTGGAAGAGGCCGGCGTGCTGGCTGATATCGCCCATATGCCCGCCAGAGTAAAATGTGCAGTTCTTGGATGGCATACGATGGAAGAGATGCTGGGTAAGAAAGAATAGAGTGTAATAAAACCAGGGGATCGCACTGCGGCGGCGGGGAATTATGTCGCTGAAGCGACCCGCCGCGGGCGTAGAATCCTGCAAGCAGGATTCTATTTTACAAATTGAATAAATTTTTCGACACTTCCATTGATATATTTCCCCTTTTTCCAGATAATGCCGATTTCCTGTTCAATCGCAGGAACAATGGGGATTCCCACCAGACCCGGAAGATTCTTCAAAAGGGATGAATACAGGAATGCACCGCCTAACTCATTCTGGATGAAATTCTTGATGGTGAAAAGCTGGCTGGCGTGCATGATCACGTTGGGCTTGATCCCGGCCCGGTCAAAATAAACGCCCAAGGTGGTATTCTGGACAGAGTCGGTATTGTACATGATGATGGGCTCGTCCTTTAACTGCTCAATGGTGATCTGTTTTTCCCTGGCAAGATGATGGTGCTTCGACACACAGAACACGATCCGTTCCGTGCGGAGCGTACAGGAATTCATCTTGTCAATGTCGTAAAAGTGCATATTGACTAAAGCAACGTCAAGCTGCTCCTCCTGAACGAGACGGGAGGCGCGGATGGAACCGTACTCGGATAATTCCAGTGGAATGTCCGGGTATTTTTTTTGAAAATCCAGATACAGATCCGGGAAATAGATAGTGCTTAAAAGCGGCGGGATACCGATCCGCACCGATGGAGTCTGTTTTCCCAGATCATAGAGCTGCTGGGTGGTCTGATCAATGGACTGCAGCAGTTTCTGAGCCTTCTGATAGAAAATTTCCCCTTCTGTGGTCAACGTCAGGTGGTTTTTGGAGCGCACAAATAGATTGACAGAGAATTCCTTCTCCAGTTCCTTGATGGCGGTGGAGATGGCAGGCTGTGTCACAAACAGTTTCTGGGCCGCCTGGGTGATGCTGTGGTAACGGCTGACAGCGCAAAAATATTCTAATTGAATAATTTTCATAGTATTTTAACCTCTTATTTCCAAGGATTTTTGAATAGGTATTGGTAAAATTGCATCAAAAACGCATCTGTATTTAAGGAAATTATAGCATGCAATAGCAGTTTCTGACAAATATAATTTTTTCTCATTAACTAAAATTTATGACCCCATAGTTTTTACTAAATGTACAAATGAAAATACAGGATATATAATTCAGACATAAGTAAGAGGTAATGCAGACGGCCGGATGGTTATCCCACTTAACAACAATATTGAAAATTAAATATTGAGGGGAGAGAACAAATGAGTCCAACAACCATTACACTTTTATTCCTTCTCTTTGCGGTGGTAATGTTTGTTTTTGAGAAGATTCCGCTGGGCGTCACTTCCATGATCGTCTGCTGCGGACTGGTCATTACAGGGGTGTTAGATGTAAAGACCGCATTTGCAGGATTTATTGACAGCAACGTGATCTTGTTTGTAGCTATGTTTATCGTCGGAGAAGCATTTTTCCAGACAGGTATGGCGAATAAGATTGGTGGAGTGGTAACAAAGTTCGCCAAAACAGAGCGGATGCTGATCGTAGCGATCATGGTGATCGTTGGTCTGATGAGCGGTGTGTTATCCAACACAGGAACCGCAGCAGTCCTGATCCCGGTTGTGATTGGTATCGCGGCAAAATCCGGTTATTCCAGATCCAGGCTTTTGATGCCGCTGGTATTCGCGGCAGCCATGGGCGGTAACTTATCCCTGATCGGCGCGCCTGGCAATCTGATTGCCCAGAGTACCCTGGCAGAGATTGGATTGTCCTTTGGATTTTTCGAGTATGCCATCGTCGGACTTCCAATCCTGATCTGCGGCATTATATTTTATGCCACTGTGGGACATCGGCTTCTTCCAGATAAAAAGGCAACGGGAGATGGTGGGAGCTTTGAGACCAATGGCAACTTTGATGATGTTCCAACCTGGAAAAAGACCGTATCTATGGTGATTCTGGTTCTGACACTGCTTGCCATGATCTTTGAGAAAAAGATTGGTATCAAGTTATGTATCTCTGGGTGCATCGGAGCGTTGGCACTGATCTTAACAGGAGTTATTTCCGAGAAGGATGCGTTAAAATCCATCGATTTAAAGACGATCTTTCTATTCGGTGGAACCTTATCTTTAGCGTCAGCTTTATCCAGTACCGGAGCAGGCCTGATGATCGCAGAAACGGTGATGAAAGCCCTGGGTGAAAATCCTTCACCTTATGTACTGACCTTTGTTGTATTTATCCTCTGCTGTATCATGACAAACTTTATGTCCAATACAGCAACCACAGCGTTGATGGCTCCAATCTGTTTATCCATTGCAGAGGGAATGGGAGCCGATCCAAGAGCAGTTCTGATGGCATGTGTCATCGGAGGCTCCTGCGCATACGCAACGCCAATCGGCATGCCAGCCAACACCATGGTGGTGGGAGCAGGTGGCTACACCTTTATGGACTATGTCAAAGCGGGTCTTCCGCTGATCGTGATCGCGACGATCGTGAGCATGATCATTCTTCCAATCGCATTTCCGTTCTTCCCGTAAAAGACGGTAATAACGGATGCAGATATAACATTATAAAATGTCCGTCCAATGACTGTACATCTGAGCAAGCAAGCTTGCTCATCTGCACAGTCGCTGTCCGGAACAATTTTAATAATATTTCACATGTAAAATGAAAGGAGTATGCGTCATGAGCACCAAGAAAGAACAGGTAGAGCAGCTTACCACGTATATGGCAAATTTCGTTTCCTATATTGGTAAGGTACTGCCAGACGACATCATTGCCAAGTTAGACGAATTGGCAGAAAAAGAGGACAGCCCATTGTCCAAGGTTATTTACCAGACCATGAAGAGAAACCAGGTTCTGGCAAAAGAGTTAAACAGACCAAGCTGTCAGGATACCGGAGTATTGCAGTTCTGGGTAAAATGCGGAACCAAATTCCCTCTGATCGGTGAGTTAGAGCCACTGTTAAAAGAGGCAGTTGTGAAAGCAACCTTCGAGGCACCTCTTCGTCATAACAGCGTTGAGACCTTTGATGAGTATAACACCGGCAAGAATGTTGGTAAAGGAACACCAACTGTATTCTGGGATATCGTACCGGATAGTGACCAGTGTGAGATCTATGCATATATGGCAGGCGGCGGCTGCACACTGCCAGGAAAAGCTATGGTATTAATGCCAGGAGCTGGTTATGAGGGTGTGACCCAGTTTGTTATGGATGTTATGACTTCCTACGGCTTAAATGCCTGCCCGCCACTGTTAGTAGGTGTTGGTGTGGCAACCTCCGTTGAGACTGCAGCCCTGCTTTCCAAGAAGGCCCTGATGCGTCCATTAGGAAGCCACAATGAGAATGAGCGCGCTGCTTCGATGGAGAAACTGTTAGAGGATGGAATCAATGCTATTGGCTTAGGACCGCAGGGTATGGGCGGTAAGTATTCTGTTATGGGAGTACATATCGAGAACACTGCAAGACATCCATCTGCTATCGGTGTAGCGGTAAATGTAGGCTGCTGGTCCCATCGCCGTGGACACATCATTTTTGATAAGGATCTGAACTATACGATTACAACACATTCGGGGGTGACTTTATAATGCTGGAAATTAGAGATGGTAAAAAAATTCTGACTACTCCTGTTTCTGAGGAAGACTTAAAAGACATTCATATTGGCGATATTGTATACTTAAACGGAAGTATGACAACCTGCCGAGATGTGGCACACCGCCGTCTGGTGGAAGAAGGAAGAGAGCTTCCTGTAGATGTTCGCAATGCAGCGATTTTCCACGCAGGTCCGATCATCCGCCCATTGGAGAATGACAAATTTGAGATGGTTTCCGTAGGCCCGACTACCAGTATGAGAATGGAAAAATTCGAGAAGGAATTCGTTGAGAAAACTGGTGTCAAAGTGATCATCGGCAAAGGTGGCATGGGTCCGAACACCGAGTATGCATGTAAGAATTACAAGGCGATCCACTGTGTGTTCCCAGCAGGAAATGCTGTAGTTGCAGCAACTGAGGTAGAAGAGATCGTTCGCGCAGAGTGGAGAGACTTAGGAATGCCTGAGACCCTGTGGAACTGTCGAGTGAAAGAGTTCGGACCTCTGATTGTATCCATCGATACTGAGGGACGCAACATGTTCGAAGAGAATAAAGTGATCTTCAACCAGAGAAAAGACAAAGCGGTAGAAGAGATCTGCAAGCACGTGAAATTCATTAAATAAGTAACAAAGCTACTATTATTTCCCCTACAAATAAATCTGATTACTGCCAAACCTCATTCCCCGCCCCAGGTCCTCACTGCCATGAGCCCTGGGGCGGGGCTTTTTATGTAAAAAGGATTGACATAAAGCGATAGGAAATGGTAATATACTAATAAAGACAGGCAACTTGAGTGTCTGCCAAGCAAAGACATAAGGCGCTGCGCCAGAGGGCAGTTCCTTATAACAGCTTTATAAGGGTTAAGCATTTACCACAATCTGGCTAGGAAACATGGTTTCCAAAAGAAAATGCTGCAAAAGGTTCTGCGATAAGCAGAGCCTTTTGTATTGTTAGGGCAGGGCCCTGTTCTCCATTGAGGAGTTTTTCGTTGATCCGAAAAACGGAACTTTGGAGAACAAATAAACCACCTGCTCTGCGGGTGGTTAGAATAGCTTTAGCGTTGTGCAAAAAACCTCCAATGATATAATAAAAAAGGTTCGCCAACCATTTTATTAATCAAAGGAGGTAGTCCAAATGGACAATAATAGTTTATCACATACAACATGGAATTGTAAGTACCACATAGTTTTTGCACCCAAATATAGAAGAAAAATTATATATGGAGAATTGAGACAGGACATAGCTAATATTTTAAGCATGCTATGTAAGCGAAAAGAGGTCCATATAGTAGAGGCAGAAATATGCCCAGATCATGTCCATATGTTAGTTGAAATTCCACCAAAGATGAGTGTGTCAGAGTTTGTAGGATATTTAAAAGGAAAAAGCACACTTATGATATTTGAAAGGCATGCGAATCTCAAATATAAATATGGAAATAGACATTTTTGGTGTAGAGGATATTATGTTGATACAGTAGGAAAAAATGCAAAAAAGATTGAAGAGTATATTCGAAATCAGTTGAAGGAAGATTTGGAATATGATCAGATGTCTATGAAAGAGTATATTGACCCGTTTACGGGTGAGCCGGTAATTAAAAGCAAGAAAAAGTAATAAGCCCAAGGGGCTTAGCAAGTAGCTGATGTTGTGGCTGGCGAACCTTTCGATGAGTCTTTAGACTCCAGCACAGGGAATGAGCCCTTATAGGGCGAAAAACAAACCACCGGCTTAGCCGGTGGTGATGATTATAATAAAGAAAGTGGGGGAGAAATGAGAACAGCGGTCGATTGCGTGACGGCATTTTTTACATTGTTATCAACAGAATATGAGTTGATATTGGGAAGAAAAGGAGTATCGGTGACATTGAGACTTACATTCGATAAAAAGGATTGTTTTCATTTAATGGGATTGCAATACTTACGGGATCGTCCAGAGCTGAATCGTGATCGCGGGAAGGTATTTGATGAAATTATGAATGGAACAATAAAATTAGAACAAATTCAGACATCAGATTTTTATGGAAAAATAGAAAAACGAATACATTTTCTTCCATTATTGGAAAATATGATAGATGATAATCGTACAATTTTCAAATATAATCAAAAAGCAAATCTCTAGTCTGTTATTGAAGCGGATTATCTTATGGAAAATTCCATGGAATTACAAAATTTATTTTTATTTCTTTCACGTGAAGAAGGGAATCGTTATTTTTGCAGATCATTTTTTCCAGAGGAAAAGATGGACTATACGAAAAATCAGGCATCATGGACACTTTTGTATAAGAAAAAGATTGACCGATTAACCGGAAAAGAGCGGATTTTATATAATAAGATGAAAGACTAAAACAAGAAGTTATAATCCTGGTACCGCGTATCAGCTTTTCTGATAATTCTATGGATATTATCGTTGATTTTCCCACCAACTTCCATTATAATTAATATTTGACTTATTATAATTAAAAGAAAAGAACCAAAGGAGAAATAGAACGTGAAAAAGATTCTGGAATGTATCGTAGCGGAACTGGCGCCGGCTTTTGAGAACTGTGGTTATGACCGCTCTTATGCCCGTGTCACCCTGTCTAACCGCCCGGACCTGTGTGAGTATCAGTGCAACGGCGCTATGGCAGCAGCGAAAGCATATAAAAAGAAACCGATTGATATTGCAAATGAAGTGGTAGAGAAACTTCAGGGCGACGAGATGTTTTCTGAGATCACGGCAGTGATGCCTGGATTTATCAATATCCGTTTAAATGGCGAGTATCTCGCTTCTTATATGAATGGCATGCAGGCTGAGGACAAGCTTGGCGTGGAAGAAGTGAAGACTGGTGAGACCATCATCGTGGACTACGGCGGAGCCAATGTGGCAAAACCTCTTCATGTAGGACATCTCCGTTCTGCGATTATCGGTGAGAGCATCAAGAGAATGGGCCGTTTCCTGGGTTATCACATGATCGGCGATGTGCATCTGGGTGACTGGGGGCTGCAGATGGGACTGATCATCGAGGAGCTGCGTGACCGCAAACCAGAACTGCCATATTTCGATGAGTCCTTTGAGGGCGAGTACCCTGAGGAGGCTCCATTTACTATTTCTGAGTTGGAGGATATCTATCCGACTGCCAGCGGCAAGTCCAAAGTGGACGAGGCATTTAAAGCAAGAGCACAGGAAGCTACTTTTAAATTGCAGAATGGTTACAAGCCATTCCGTGCCATCTGGAAGCATATCATGAATGTTTCCCTGGCAGACTTAAAGAAAAACTATGGTAATCTGGGCGTAACCTTCGATCTGTGGAAAGGGGAAAGCGATGCTCAGCCATACATTCCAGGATTGATTCAGGATCTGCAGGACAAGGGCCTGGCATACGAGAGCCAGGGCGCGCTGGTGGTTGATATTGCACAGGAAGGTGATTCCAAGGAACTGCCTCCATGTATCATCCGTAAATCTGACGGTGCTGCTCTGTACGCAACCTCCGATTTAGGAACCATCATCGAGCGTGAGAAGGATTTTGCACCTTCCAAATATATCTATATTACCGATAAACGTCAGGAACTGCATTTCATCCAGGTGTTCCGTGTGGCGAAAAAAGCCGGCTATGTGAAACCAGATACCCAGATGGTACATCTGATGTTCGGTACCATGAACGGTAAGGATGGCAAGCCATTTAAGACCAGAGAGGGCGGTGTGATGCGTCTGGAAAATCTGGTGGCAGAGATCAATGACGCTGTTTATGCAAGAATCATGGAAAACCGCACCATCAGCGAGGAAGAAGCGAAAGAGACTGCCAAGGTGATCGGCCTTGCAGCATTAAAATACGGCGATCTGTCCAACCAGGCGTCCAAGGATTACATTTTTGATATTGATCGCTTCGTTTCCTTCGAGGGAAATACCGGCCCATATATTCTGTATACCATTGTTCGCATTAAGTCGATCCTGAACAAGTATCAGGAGCTGAACGGACATCGTGCAGAAGAGGCGAAGATCCTGGCTCCGGTATCTGACGCAGAGAAAGCACTGATGTTGCAGCTGACCAAGTACAATGAGGTGATCGAGAACAGCTTCGCAGAGACTGCTCCTCATAAGATCTGCCAGTTTATCTATGAGCTGTCTGATGCATTTAATAAGTTCTACAACAGCACTATGATCTTAAAAGAAGAGGACAAGGATCGTCAGGCAAGCTATATCCGGCTGATCACTCTGGTTAAACAGGTTCTGGAGACCTGCATTGATCTGCTGGGCTTTGAAGCACCAGAGCGTATGTAAGGAAAAGTGTGATTTTGTAATTGGAGAGGGCTTCGCAGGAATCTTGTGGAGCCCAAACGTTTTTAAAGATAGAAGCAAGGTTGCGGAGGGGTAAGTATGAAAGTCACCAAGATGCAGACCAGAGCTTTCTGGAAGGGCGAATTTCGCATTGACGGCCTGGTGGAAGACCAGGGAATTACATATAAGGTATCACTAGAGAACAAGGGCAGCCGTATCAACAGCTACTCTTGTTCTTGTGCAAATGGGCATTCTTATAAAGAGATGTGTCCTCATGAAAAGGCTTTGTACCAGCACTATCTGACCCAGGCCAAGGAGACTCACCAGCAGCCGGTTTCCACTTCATCCCAGGTTCGCACGATGATCCGTGAGTACACCAACCGGGAGGTGGCGGAGATCGTGCGGGAGCAGAAGGAAGAACAGGTGGAATTTGTTCCCAGGATTCTCATGGGACGTCAGGATATCCGTGTGGAGTTTAAGATTGGCCGTGACCGCCAGTATGTGGTCAAGGACCTGGCAGTATTTGCCAGAAATGTAGAACAGGGCGCTTACGTGGAATACGGTAAGACTCTGGCGTTTTACCATAACCTAGACGTATTTTCCGAGAAATCCAGAAAATTAGTGTTGTTAGTGATGGAAATGATGGATGCTTATCAGGAGCATTTTAAACAGTTCCAGAGAGGAACTCTTGGGACCGCACCGGCTATCCGGGAACTGGTATTGAGCCATGCCGGAAGAGACCGTTTTTTTGAATTGTTGGAGGGCATGACTCTGGAGGCAGAGGATGTCCGCGGTGTCCGCAGGGAGCTTTTGGTGTGCCGGGAGAATCCGGAACTTATTGTGACAGTCCGTCCGGAGGGAAGGCAGGGCTTAAAGGTTTCTCTTGATAAGAAATATTCCAGCTTTTCCGGTGAGAAGTACCTGTACGTCTGTGACGGACAAAAACTGTACTTGTGCCAGGAAGAGTTCGGACGGGATCTGCGGGTGTTTTTGGAACAGATGACCCAGGGGTACGGCGCACCCTATGAGGTATTGGTCAACGAAAAAGATGTGCCATTATTTTACGAGCGTGTACTCCGGAAAATCGAGGTTTATGGGATCTTAGATGTAAAAGACGTTGATTTAGAGGCAGTGAGACCGGTCGAACTGAAGGCCAGATTTGAATTTGAGAGTCCGGAACCGGGAGAGGTGCGGCTGCATCCAACCTTAAGCTATGGCGATTATTCCTTTCATCCGGTGGAGGATGAGCATGTGCCTAAGACGATCTGCCGTGATGTGCCGGGAGAATTCCGTGTCAGCCAGGTGATTACCAGATATTTTAAACATCGAGATGGAGATAACAACGATCTTGTGATCAAAAATGATGAGGACGCCATCTACGACCTGCTTTCTGATGGGATCGAGGAATTCCGCCAGTTAGGCGAGGTTTATCTGCCGGATGAATTCAGGCATCTGCGGATTCTGCATAAGCCAAAGGTATCTGTGGGCGTCAACACCATGGGCGACTGGCTGGAACTGAACATCGACATGGGAGAGTTAAGCAGCGCAGATATTCCAAAGATCCTGGAGGCGTACCGTCAGAAGAAAGCCTATTACCGTTTGAAATCAGGTGAATTCCTGCGTCTGGAGGAAAATGGAATTCTGACCGTAGCCCGTATGATCGATGGTTTGACTATTTCCAAAAAGGAACTGGAGAGTGGGCAGATCAGGGTTCCGAAATACCGGGCATTGTATCTGGATTCTGTATACAGGGAATTTGGAGGAATCCAGTTTGACCGGGATCAGAAATATAAGTCGGTGATCCGTACCATGAAGTCTATTGAGGATAGTGATTTTGAGATTCCTGGCGAGTTCCGGGCGATTCTGCGTGGTTATCAGAAAACCGGTTTCCGGTGGCTAAAGACCTTAGACGCCTGTGGTTTTGGAGGAATTCTGGCTGACGATATGGGTCTGGGGAAGACCATTCAGGTGATCAGTCTCCTTTACGATGAACAGAAAGCAGAGGAGAAAAAGCCATCGCTGATCATCTGTCCGGCGTCCATGGTATATAACTGGGAAAGCGAATTCGAGAGGTTTGCCCCATCGATAAAAGTCTGCATGGTGGCAGGAACTGCCCCGGAGCGTGAAGCAGCCATCAGCCATCTGGCAGAATGCGATGTCGCTGTGACATCTTATGATTTGTTGAAACGGGATATTGCTCTTTATCAGAAGCAGCAGTTCCGTTATCAGATTATTGACGAAGCCCAGTACATCAAGAACCCGATGACTCAGGGAGCCAGGGCAGTAAAGGCCATTCAGTCAGAATGCCGTTTCGCCTTGACAGGAACTCCGGTAGAAAACCGCTTAAGTGAGCTTTGGAGTATCTTTGATTATCTGATGCCCGGATTTTTATATACTTATGATAAATTTAAGAAGCGTTATGAGTCCCCGATCGTGAAAGACCAGGATGAAGAGGCACTGGGAAGGCTTCAGCGGATGACAGCGCCATTTATCCTGCGGAGATTGAAATCCGATGTCTTAAAAGAACTGCCCGAGAAACTGGAAACCGTGATCTACTCCAAGATGGAGAAGGAACAGCAGGAGCTTTATACTGCCAACGCATGGCAGCTGAAGGAGCATCTGGACGATGGCAATAAGATCCAGATCCTTTCGGCGTTAACCAGACTGCGCCAGATCTGTTGTGATCCCCATCTGATTTATGAAAATTACAAGGGACAGTCAGCGAAGCTGGATACCTGCATGGAACTGATCCTTTCTGGTGTGGAAGCCGGCCATAAGATCTTACTGTTTTCTCAGTTTACGTCGATGCTGGAACTGATCGGGGCAAGGATGAAAAAAGAAGGGATCAGTTATTATCAGCTGACCGGTGAAACCTCCAAAGAGGACCGTCTGAAGCTGGTTCAGGCATTCCATAAAGACGAAACTCCGGTATTCTTGATTTCCTTAAAAGCAGGTGGCACTGGACTGAACCTAACGGCAGCGGATATGGTGATCCATTACGATCCGTGGTGGAATGTGGCGGCCCAGAACCAGGCGACTGACCGGGCGTACCGGATCGGACAGGAAAAGCAGGTATCCGTATTTAAACTGATCACCAGGGATACCATTGAGGAGAATATCTTAAAGCTGCAGGAGTCCAAGCGGCTTTTAGCAGACCAGATAGTCAGTGAAGGCATGGTTTCCCTTGGCAGCTTAAGCCATGATCAGCTAAAGGAACTGCTGGGATAGGGTATGAAAAAGATGAGTAACAACACAGAGGATGGAGTAAGAAAAACAGACAACCGTGATACCATGGAATTCCGCCATGAGGTGGTGATCCCCAATGAGGATCTTCCATTTAAAATGTTTATATTTGAAGGAAAAGACGGTAACTATAAGGTTTCCACCCACTGGCATCAGTCGGTGGAGATCTTTCTGGTGACCGAGGGAACCATTGATTTTTACATTGATTCCCACTATTTTTCCCTGAAAGAACATCAGTTTGTGATCGTCAATTCCAACCAGGTCCATTCCATTGACTGTCCGTATTCCAATAACACCATCGTGCTTCAGATCCCGGTGGAGACATTCCAGTTGTATCACCGCGAAACGCCATATATCAGTTTTATACCTCAGAGCCAGGAGAAAAACCGGGAGCTGGCTGCGTTGGTAGAGCAGATGTATGCCACCTATGATGCGAAGGAATATGGCTATGAATTAAAGGTGCGGAGCCAGTTCTATGAGCTGTTGTATCTGCTTCTGACAAGCTTTCGGGAAGAGAACCTGTCAGAAGCAGCCATGCTCAAGAAAAAACACCTGGATAAATTATCTGGGGTTACCAGTTATATGAGAGAACGCTACCGGGAAGAAATTTCTTTAGAGGATGTAGCCAGCCGTTTTGGATTTTCTTCCACGTATTTGTCCCGGATTTTTGCCCGGTATATTCAGGTGAATTACCGGACTTATCTGACAGATCTCCGGGTCAATGGGGCGGTGCGTGAACTTTTGGAGACAGATCATGAGATTGGAGATATTGCCATGTCTCATGGGTTTGCAGATAGCCGGGCATTTGCTAAAGCTTTTCGCAAACGCTATCATTGTCTGCCAAGTTTTTATCGCAAACAGAAAGAACTCAAAAATTCATAAAAAGTGCAAGAAAGTGCTATTGGTTGGACAACTAATAGCACGTTTTTTTTCTCAAAAAATGATATGATAGTTCCAGGGTCAAAAGGTCAGAAGTTCGACGCAAGCTTGCTTGCAGGAGAATTTTTGACCTTGGGACCCGCCAAAAACAGAAAAGTACCGAATGGTTACAAATGGGGGAATTTGCATGAACTATCTGATTGGTATTGATGTGGGGACGTCAGCGACAAAAACGGTTCTTTTTGATGAGAATGGCCAGATCAAAGGATCTGTATCCTGTGAATATCCGCTGTACCAGCCGGAGAATGGCTGGGCAGAGCAGAAAGCAGAGGACTGGCGTGACGCGGTTTTAAAAACCTTAAAAGAAGTGATGGAGTTGTCCGGTGTTCCTGCGGAAGAAGTAAAGGGAATCGGTATTTCCGGGCAGATGCATGGACTGGTGATGCTGGATGAACAGGGAGAAGTGCTTCGCCCCTCCATTATCTGGTGTGACCAGAGAACCGGGGAAGAGGTAGAAGATATGCTGCGGATCATGCCGAAGGAACGGTGGATCCAGATCACAGCGAATCCGCCGTTAACTGGCTGGACAGCAGCAAAGATCCTCTGGGTCAGGAAGCATGAACCGGAGATTTACGCCAGATGCCGTCATATCTTACTTCCGAAAGACTATATCCGTTACATATTGACCGGTGTATTTGCAACGGAAGTGTCCGATGCCAGCGGTATGCAGCTGTTGGATGTTCCGGGACGCTGCTGGTCAGACGAAGTTTTAGAGAAACTGGAGATTCCGAAGGAATGGCTGGGAACGGTTTATGAGTCCTGTCAGGTGACGGGAACCCTGCTTCCGGAGATTGCAGAGCAGACAGGCCTGAGTACAGAGGTGAAAGTGGTCGGCGGCGCAGGAGATAACGCAGCGGCGGCAGTTGGAACCGGTGTGGTAAGGGATGGAAGTGCTTTTACTACTATTGGAACATCCGGTGTAGTCTTTGCCCACAGCAGCAAAGTGACCATTGATCCGAAGGGAAGAGTCCATACCTGCTGCTGTGCCGTTCCAGGTGCCTGGCATGTGATGGGCGTGACACAGGGCGCCGGATTATCGTTAAAATGGTTCAAAGACCAGTTTTGTCAGGATTATGTGGCAGAAGCGAAGAAACAGGGAGTCGATGTCTACGATCTGATCAACCGGGATATTGAGAAGATTCCTGTGGGAAGCGACCGCTTACTCTATCTTCCATATCTGATGGGCGAGCGGACGCCGCATCTGGATCCGGACTGCAGGGGCGTATTCTTTGGCCTTTCCGCGATTCATACAAAGGCACATCTGCTGCGGGCGGTAATGGAAGGTGTATCTTATTCTCTGGCAGATTGCAATGAGATCTTAAAAGAGATGGGCGTGGATGTAGATCAGATGATGGCTTGTGGCGGAGGAGGCAAGAGCCCGATCTGGCGGCAGATGCTTTCCGATTTGTATCAGTGTCAGGTAAAGACGGTTTATCAGTCCGAGGGTCCGGCTCTTGGCGTAGCGATCTTAGCAGGCGTAGGCTGTGGAATCTATGAGAGTGTGGAATCAGCCTGTGACCGTCTGATCCGCGAAGACCGGGTAAGCCAGCCATCAGCCGAAGATGGAGCGCTTTACGAGAAGTATCATAAGCTTTATCAGAAGTTGTATACAGATTTAAAGGATAGTTATAAACTGCTTGCCCAGTTATAAATATATCAGATGTGAGATGACTCCCACCTCTTCAGGTGGCGAGGAACAAATTAGTATCAGTGGTGGGAGTCAATCCCCCATCTGATATAGCCTCCGGCAGGATTGCAGAGATGCGCAAAAGAAATATGTCATGCTTTGCATGACGCGCATCTCGCAGCAAGAATGCCGAGGCATTCTTGAATGTAGAAGATTGGAGGAATAACGACATGGAGATCAAAAAAGTAACCGATCCGGCTTTTAAACCCTACGGAAAAGTGATCACAGGCTACGACTGCGGGGAACTGTTAAAGGCCATGGAACAGACACCGCTTCCAGAAGAGGTGATCTATGTGGCGTCTGTGCCGGAATTGGAGCAGCTGGAGGTGTGCCAGAAGATGGAGAAGAACCTGTATGGCCAGCTTCCGATCCAGGTTGGCTACTGCAACGGACATAATCGGAAGTTAAATGCCCTGGAGTATCACCGAAATTCCGAGATCAACATTGCAGTGACAGATCTGGTCCTGCTGATTGGAAAACAACAGGATATCGAGGCCGACTGGACTTATGACACCTCTAAAGTGGAGGCATTTCTGGTACCCAGGGGAACGGTGATCGAAGTTTACGCAACTACACTTCACTATGCGCCGTGTCATGTGGAAGATGGGGGCTTCCGTTGTGTGGTAATTCTGCCAAAGAACACCAATACCGATATGGAACCGGTGACTGTCATTGACCCAGAAGATCGTCTGTTATTTGCGAAAAATAAATGGCTGATCGGTCATACAGAAGGGGGACTGCCAGAAAATGCATGGATCGGATTAAAAGGAGAAAATATTACTATTTAACATTAACATAATTTAGGAGGACATCATCATGAACAATTTGCCAAAAGTAAAAGTAGGTATTGTAGCAGTCAGCAGAGACTGTTTCCCGGAGTCCCTGTCTGTAAACCGCAGAAAAGCATTGATTGAAGCGTATAAGGCCAAATATGATCCGGACAATATTTATGAGTGCCCGATCTGTATCGTCGAGAGTGAGATCCATATGGTACAGGCATTGGAGGACGTGAAAGCCGCTGGCTGTGATGCATTGGTGGTTTATCTGGGCAACTTTGGTCCGGAGATCTCTGAGACATTGCTCGCAAAACACTTTGACGGTCCGAAGATGTTCATTGCGGCAGCAGAGGAGAGCATGAATGATCTGGTACAGGGCAGAGGCGATGCGTACTGCGGTATGTTAAATGCCAGCTACAACTTAAAGCTCCGCAATATCAAGGCTTATATTCCGGAATATCCAGTGGGAACTGCAGAAGAATGTGCAGACATGATCGAAGAGTTTCTGCCGATCGCCAGAGCATTGGTGGGACTGTCTCAGTTAAAGATCATCAGCTTTGGTCCAAGACCATTGAACTTTTTAGCATGTAACGCACCGATCAAGCAGCTTTATAACATGGGCGTGGAGATTGAAGAGAACTCCGAACTGGATCTGTTCGAGGCATTCCATAAACACGATGGAGATCCAAGAATTCCGGATGTGGTAAAAGACATGGAAGCAGAGCTTGGCGCAGGCAATCAGAAGCCAGAGGTACTTCCAAAGCTGGCTCAGTATGAGCTGACCTTATTAGACTGGATCGAGGCACATAAGGGCTACCGCAAATACGTGGCGATTGCCGGAAAGTGCTGGCCAGCATTCCAGACTCAGTTTGGTTTTGTTCCATGCTATGTCAACAGCCGTCTCACCGGAAGAGGAATCCCAGTATCCTGCGAGGTCGATATTTACGGAGCATTAAGCGAGTTTATCGGCGCATGTGTCAGCCAGGACGCAGTGACATTGCTTGATATTAACAATACCGTTCCAAAAGATCTCTACGAGCAGGATATCCAGGGTAAGTTCCCATATACCCAGAAAGATACCTTTATGGGCTTCCATTGTGGTAATACCTGTTCCAAGAAACTGACCTCCTGCTCTATGAAGTATCAGATGATCATGGCAAGAACACTTCCGGAAGAAGTAACCCAGGGAACTCTGGAGGGCGATCTGGTTCCAGGCGATATCACGTTCTACCGTTTACAGAGCACCGCAGATAACCATCTGAGAGCTTATGTAGCCCAGGGTGAGGTTCTTCCGGTGGCAACCCGTTCCTTCGGTGGAGTCGGTATCTTCGCTATCCCGGAGATGGGCAGATTTTACCGCCATGTCCTGATCGAGAAGAACTTCCCACATCACGGCGCAGTTGCATTCGGACATTATGGAAAAGCATTATTTGAGATATTTAAGTACTTAGATGTGGAAGAGGTTGGATTTAATCAGCCGAAGGGAATGCTGTATCCGTCTGAGAATCCATTTGCATAGAAAATGACAGTTTTATAAAAAGTTAAAAGAATAGAAAAAGCACAAGAAGTGACCATTGAATGGCTTCTTGTGCTTTTTTATGTCATAGGAAACTTTGTCCTATGGCACAAAAACGCTCTGCGAGATGCGCACTCGTGCGAAGAAGAAACATGTCGCAAGCGACCGCACTGAGAGTGAATGAGGTTTTACTCGGAAGTGGTATGTCAGGTGGTGTGGAGCAGGTGGATATTCATGATTGCACGATTCGCAATACAGAACGTGGAATTCGCATCAAATCGATGCCTGGACGCGGCGGCTATGTCCGAAATGTTACATGCCGGAATATGACCATAGAGCAGGTGGAAGAAGAAGGCGTGCAGGTCAGCATGAATTACGGTTCCAGCACGGCAGTTCCTGTCTCCAGCAAGGCTCCGGTGTTCTCAGACATTGCCTTTCGGAATATAGAGATCAAGGGAGCGAAAGTAGGCGTGGAAGTCTGTGGGTTACCGGAGAGCCCGGTGAAGGTCAGACTTGACAAGGTGGAGATGCAGGTAGAACGTGAGATTCAGGTGAAAGATGGAGAGGTGTTGGATTTCTGATTGGTTTTACTCCGTCCGAGATGGCCGGGTATATCAAGGAAGGTGTAAGTAGTGTTTCTACAACGGCGATCCTGTTCATTTTTGCAGTTATCTGGTTTATATCTGTGTAAGATAGAAATGGCACTGTGATAAATGACGAAAAAATGACAGTGTAGTTCAGAAAAACAGACAATATTACTGAAAACTGGGTATTTGCCCCCCTTTTTTTTCTGATATACTAAGCATATCAGAAAAAAGGAGGGGTTTTGTTATGAAGAAAAAACTGGCGTTACTGTTGGCATGTTCCATGATGATGGGTCTGACGGCCTGCGGCGGCAAGACAGAGGCTCCTGCGACCACAGCAGCTCCGGCGGCGACTGAGGCAGCCAAGGAGGAGACAAAGGCTGAGGAGAAGACAGCAGCGGCATCGGAAGCAGCAGGTGGTATGGACGCGCTCATTGAGGCGGCAAAGGCAGAAGGGGAGCTGACCGTGTATGGCTCCTGTGAGGAAGAATATCTGGCTGCTGCCTGTCAGAACTTTGAGAAGCTGTATGGAATCAAGACAAAATACCAGAGACTTTCTACTTCCGAGGTTTACACCAAGGTATCAGAGGAAGCAGGAAAGCCGTCAGCGGATGTCTGGTTCGGCGGAACCACCGATCCTTACAACGAGGCAGTTGCGGACAACCTGCTGATGCCATATGAGGCGGAAAATGCCAAGAACCTGATCAGTGACGATTACAAGGATCCTACCAACTGCTGGTATGGTATCTACAAAGGTATCCTTGGCTTTATGGTAAATACGGAAGAGCTGGAGCGTCTGGGTCTGGAAGCACCGAAGACATGGGATGACCTGACAAAAGAAGAGTACAAAGGTCTGATCATGCTGTCCAACCCCAATACAGCCGGTACTGCGAAGCTGATTATCAATACCATGATTCAGATGAAGGGTCATGATGAGGCTATGGAATACTTTAAAGCACTTGATAAGAATGTTGCACAGTATACCAAGTCCGGTTCCGGTCCGTCCAAGATGGTAGGTCCTGGCGAGTGTGTCATCGGTGTTGGTTTTCTGCATGACGGAATCTATCAGATCCTGCAGGGCTATGACAACATTCAGCTGGTGGTTCCGGAAGACGGTACTTCCTTTGAGATCGGTGCCACGGCTATTTTTGAAGGATGTGCACATCCCAATGCAGCAAAATTATGGATTGAGTATGCTCTGACTCCGGATTGTGTAGATCATGCTAAAGAAAATGGTTCTTATCAGTTCCTGGTACTTAAGAATGCGACCCAGCCGAAAGAGGCAGAGGAGTTTGGTCTTGATATGAACAATACCATTGACTACGATTTTGAGGATGCCAAGGCAAACAGCGTCAAGTATGTGGAGGACTTCTTCGAGGCACTGGGAAGTTCCACCGATTCTGCTGATGCAAGCAGATTCTTAACCGAGTAAGTCGAAAGCGGGACAGTTACCAGAAACCGATCATAAGGAATCGAAGCCGCGCAGCGTCGCAGAAGCGCTGCGCGGCGTTTTCGTATCGTAACTGTGAGGGTACTGAACAGTTACAGGAACAGTTATATACCTGAAAGGGGGCTTTCTTGTGGCCAGATCACAAAGCGCCGAGCTGGAGCGCAAAAAATTCTTTTCGGATCCCATTCTTGTAAGCATGATTACTGTGCTGCTGATCTTTTTGGCATTGTTTATCTTGTATCCGCTGCTCATGCTTCTGGTGGACAGCTTTTATGAAGAGGGACGGGTTACGCTGGATGTATTCAGGCGGGTGCTGAGCCTGGAACGGTTTCGGCACGCATTTAAAAATACGCTGGTTCTGGGGGTTATTACGGGACTGGCATCCACGGCCATCGGCCTGTTGTTTGCCTATGTGGAGGTGTACGTAAAGCTTCGGACCAGGATTCTGGAAAAACTATTCGGGCTGGTATCCATGCTTCCTGTGGTGTCACCGCCCTTTGTGCTGTCTCTGTCCATGATCATGCTGTTCGGACGGAGCGGTATTATCACACGGTCCATGTTGGGAATCTATGATTCCAATGTGTATGGTCTGAAGGGAATTGCCATTGTGCAGACACTGACATTCTTCCCGGTATGCTATCTGATGTTAAAGGGTCTGCTGAAAAATATTGATCCGTCTCTGGAGGAGGCGACCCGGGATATGGGAGCGACCCGGTGGAAGGTATTCACCAGTGTGACATTTCCACTGATGCTTCCTGGTCTGGGCAATGCCTTCCTGGTAACGTTTATCGAGTCGGTAGCTGACTTTGCAAACCCTATGCTGATCGGTGGATCTTATGATACGCTGGCAACCACCATTTATCTGCAGGTGACGGGAGCTTATGATTCCACCGGCGCGGCAGCTATGTCTGTGGTTCTTTTGTCTCTGACGGTAGTATTGTTCCTGATCCAGAAGTATTATCTGGAGAAACGGACGGCGGCAACACTGACCGGCAAGGCATCCAGGATGAGAATGCTGATTGAAGACAAGAGTGTGACCGTTCCGCTGACCTGTTTCTGTGGACTGGTGGCAGCATTTGTGCTTTTGATGTACATCATGGTTCCATTTGGCGCTCTGTTCACCTTATGGGGGCGGGATTACAGCCTGTCACTCAAATGGTTCCAGTACATGTTTAAGACCAGCGGCCTGAAAGCATTTAAGGACTCCTTCCTGCTGTCCATGATCGCTTCCCCGCTGACCGCATTTCTGTCCATGGTGATCTCTTATCTGGTGGTGAAGAAGAAGTTCAAATTGAAGGGATTTATCGAGTTTGTGTCTATGCTGGCCATGGCGGTACCTGGTACGGTACTTGGTATCGGGTATATCCGGGGATATGCCAATGGACTGTTTCGGACAGGACTGATGAGCGGATTGTACGGAACGGGTCTGATCCTGATTATTGTGTTTATTGTGCGAAGCCTTCCAACGGGAACCAGAAGTGGTATTTCGGCCCTGCGCCAGATTGACAAATCCATCGAGGAGTCGGCATATGATATGGGTGCCAATTCTGCTACGGTATTTATGACGGTGACACTGCCGTTGATCAAGGATTCCTTCTTCAGCGGACTGGTAACAGCATTTGTGCGGAGTATCACGGCAATATCTGCCATCATTCTGCTGGTAACACCGGATTTCCTGCTGATTACCTGCCAGATCAATGAACAGGCAGAGAAGGGGAACTATGGTGTGGCCTGTGCCTATGCCACCGTACTGATTGCCATCACCTATGGAGCAGTGCTGATCATGAACTGGATGATGAGACATTTTGGAGTCAGCAGAACTATCCGGTAGATCTGTTGAATTACAAGAGGAGGATTATAATCATGGAGAAACAGAAAAAAGGTGTTCGGCTAGAACATATTTCCAAAATATATCAGGATCCCAAGACTGGAAAAAACTTCTATGCGGTGCATGACACCACACTGGATATCGAACCGGGAACATTTGTGACGCTTCTTGGCCCTTCCGGCTGCGGAAAGACGACCACCCTTCGCATGATTGCCGGATTTGAGAGCCCGGATGAGGGTGAGATCTATCTGGGCGGGGAGGCCATCAACAGCCTGACACCCAACAAGCGTGATACGGCGATGGTATTCCAGAGCTATGCACTTTTGCCTCATTATAATGTATTTGATAATGTAGCTTATGGACTGAAGATTCGCAAGCTGCCCAAAGAAGAGATCCGGGAGCGGGTACTGAACATCCTGAAGCTGGTGGAGATGGAGGGAATGGAGTCCCGCATGACCAATCAGCTTTCCGGCGGACAGCAGCAGCGAGTAGCCCTTGCCCGGGCCCTGGTGCTGGAGCCAGGCGTGCTGCTCTTTGACGAGCCGCTAAGCAATCTGGATGCAAAGCTTAGGGTAACCATGAGAACCGAGATCAGAAAGATCCAGCAGAAGGTGGGGATTACTGCAATCTACGTAACGCATGATCAGTCAGAGGCGATGAGCATCTCGGATAAGATTATTATCATGAGCAAGGGCAAGGTGGAACAGATCGGAACGCCGCGGGAGATCTACTATCATCCTAACTCAAAGTTTGTGGCAGACTTCATCGGGGAAGCCAATTTCCTGGATGCACAGGTGCTGTCAGAAAACGGGGAGAAGGCCAGAATCCGGGTTGCAGGCGAGGAGATTGAGGTCAACAACTTCGCTCATGCCAGGGCAGGGGATAAGTCTGAGTTGGTAATCCGTCCTGAGGCTGCAAAGCTTTCTGAAACAGGTGTACTGGAGGGAACCGTTACCTTGTCCACCTTTATGGGCTCTTATCAGTATTATCAGATGCTGGTGGACGGAATGGAGATTCAGATTACAGATTATAACCCGGTGAACCGGAGAATCTACGAGGTAGGCGAGAAGGCATTTCTGGAATTTGACCCCAGAGGGGTTTACATTTTGTAAACCGTTGCTTAAAATGGAGTTAGGAGTGACTGCTTGGGAAGAATGGTTGCGGGTCAGGAGGACTCTGGGGTATGGGGTTTACAGATGTTTTAGGCAAAAACTTAAGTGTGGCAGCAGTTCTTGCGCTTTGTCTCACCGGCTGTGCCGGTGCTGAGAAGGCTGGGGAACATACTGCCGGTGTTCAGGCGGATGAGGAACTGGTGGTGTATTGCCCTCATCCGCCTGGTCTTATTAATCCGATTGTAGCAGAATTTGAGAGCCGGACAGGAATCGATGTGAGGGTGTGTACCGGAGGAACGGGGAAACTGCTTGGAGATGTGGCAACTCGTGAAGAACCGCTGTGTGATGTATTCTGGGGAGGCTCGCTGACTACGGTGAGAGCCAGGCAGGAGTTATTTGAGCCTTATATCAGCATCAACGAACCGATGGTGCTGGAGGAATTTAAGAATACAGAGGGGAATCTGACCCGATTTACCGATATGCCAAGTGTACTGATGGTCAATACAAGACTGTTGGGTGATCTGACCATAGAGGGCTATGAGGATCTTCTGAATCCGGAACTGAAGGGCAGAATTGCCATGTGCAGTCCGTCCAGCTCTTCCTCCGCATGGGAGCAGCTGATCAATATGCTGTATGCGATGGGAGAGGGAGAGCCGGAGGAAGGCTGGGACTATGTGGAGGAGTTTATTGCCAATCTGGACGGCGTACTGCTTGAAAGCTCATCGGAAGTCTATCAGGGCGTAGCCGATGGCAGATTTACAGTGGGGCTGACCTTCGAGGAAGGTGCGGCACACTATGTGGCGGAAGGTCAGCCGGTGAAGATTGTTTATATGGAAGAAGGTGTGATCTCCAGGCCTGATGTGGTGGCAATTGTGAAAGGAACGATCCATGAAGCAGAGGCAGAGCAGTTCGTTGATTTTGTTACCGGGCTGGATGCACAGCAGACGATCAGCTCCCAGCTGGACCGCAGAACCGTGCGGTTAGATGTGGAAGAGCCCTCATACCTGCCGGACAAAGGACAGCTCCATATCATATGGGATGACGAAGAGCTGAGTGGACAGAAGAAGGCTCTGTGGCTGGAGCGGTTTGCCGGATTGTATGAAAAATCCGTAACTGCTCCGTAGGTCTGCGCACCTGCTGTGAAGGCCCGCGGAACAGTTACAATATCGGACAGATTATGGAGGCTGATAGATGAAGCGGGAACGATACTTTCAGGATGAATTGAGAAAAATGTTTGTCAGCTATGCGGTAATTCCCGTTTTCGTGTTTACCCTGGTCTGCGGTGTGATCTTCATGGCGGCATTTCTGTACGGAAGGCTCAGCATTACCAGGCGGCAGAATCATCTCGTAGCGCAGGAGCTTACCCGGGTGCTTACCGGATATCAGGACGGTCTGAAGGAACTGTCTGCCATTCCGGGACTTCTGGAAGCGGATTCCGGTGAGGTTTCGGGCGAGGCTTCAAGATCCCGGATTGCCGGAATTCAGCGGCAGATCTATGAGATCGTGTATCGTCTGCAGAATGAGATCGGCTATGAGGCCGAATTTCATGTGCTGGATCAGAATGGGAATGAGATCGGCTATGAGGTTGGAACCGGAGACAGCCGGAACGTCCATAAGCAGCAGGATTACGGTACGGCAGTGGATGCACTGGGGCGGGCCGGAGCCAGCTCCTGGGGGATGTTTACGGCGATGGATCAGAAGCCGGGATGTCCTGTGATTCAGCTTAAGAATGGATGGAAAAGCCAGGCGGGGATTCTGGCGATTGGAACGGCAGTAGAGAACGGGTATCTGGTATTTACGATTCCGGCCAGGCAGATGCAGCCTCTGCTGGATCAACTGGATACCCAGACGGTTGTGTGTGATGCCTTTGGCTGGGTATATTTCAGTAATGCGTCCCAGTTTTTGACCGGCAACAATCAGGTTCGCACTGTGCTGGACGAGGCAGGTCACTGGATGAGCGATGATGGTCAGCTGTATCTGACCATGAAACAGTCCGTGGAGCCAGAAGGATTTCTGGTATATTCTGTGGCAAATATCCAGAATATCGTGATCTCGCTGTCAATAGCAGGACTGATGATCATTACGGCACTTCTTGGCATGTGCCTGTGGCTGGTGATGGTGTCCGGCAAGGTGACAGAGAAGAAAACAGAAGACTTTTACAAGATTCTGGATGTGCTGGAGCAGGTGAAAGGTGGAAATCTGGGTACCGCAATTTCGATTCATAGTGAGAATGAATTCCAGATCATAGCAGATGCCTGCAATGAGATGATATCAGGCTTAAGAGAGCAGATGGAAAATAACAGAAAGATGGCGATTCTGGTGGCAACAGCTCAGAACAAACAGCTGGAATCCCAGTTCAACCCTCATTTTCTTTACAACACACTGGAAAATATCCGATACATGTGTAAGCTGGAGCCGGCTACTGCAGAGCGGATGGTGTTTAATCTGTCAGGACTTCTGCGCTACAGCCTGAATGGAGGAGAGGCGGAGGTGACACTTCGGGAAGATCTGGAACACCTGGAGAATTATCTTTCTATCCTGCGATACCGGTTCGGAAAACGCTTGACCTGCATCACGGATGTGGAACCGGAAGTGCTTGCCTGCCGGATTCCCAAGCTGGTATTTCAGCCGATGATTGAGAATTCGGTGAAATACGGATTTGGGCGTCAGGAGAATCTGCGTGTAGAACTGAAAGCTTATCGTTATGAAGACCGTCTGATTATGATCTGCCGGGACGATGGTGTGGGAATGAGCCAGCAGAACTTAAGCAGTCTGACCCGGCTTCTGGAGCAGGAGGAGAACACCAGCAGGCATTCGGGTCTTTACAATATTCATCGAAGAATTCAGATTCTGTACGGACGGTTATACGGGGTGGAAATCAGAAGTCTGGAAGGTCACGGAACTACGCTGATTGTGACAATTCCGGCTCATGGGGAGGAAAATCATGCTGCGGATTTTGATTGTGGAGGATGAAGATATTATCAGAAAAGGACTGGTCTACACCACAGACTGGCTGTCCATGGATTGTGTGGTAGTGGCTGAGGCAGCCAATGGTCAGGAAGGATATGAAAAGATCCTGGAGTATCGTCCTGACGTGGTGATTGCAGATATCTATATGCCTTATCTGGACGGGATCGAGATGATTGAAAAAGCATCAGAAACTGTTCACTTTAAGAGCATTCTGCTGACCAGCTATGCAGAATTCGATTATGCCAGACGAGCCATTGCGGCCCGGGTAAGTGAATATCTGCTGAAGCCGGTGGATGAACAGAAACTGGCGGATATTCTGAAGGGACTGGCCGGCGAACTGGCATGCGAGCGTCAGAAGGATCAGGCTCTTGTGCAGGTGGAACAGGCAGAGCTGGAAGGCGGGAATCTGAATCTTGAATACTACAAGAATCTGGACCGGACAGAGAATCACTATGTGTCCATAGCTGTCGAACGGATTCGTACCGGTTATGGATCCAAAATCAGCATTGAGTCCATATGTGAAGAACTGGGGGTCAGCGCCAGCTACTTAAGCCGTAAATTCAAAGAAGTCACCGGGCAGACATTTCTGGACTTCCTGAACAAATACAGGGTGCAGCAGGCGGTAGCTCTCCTGAATACCGGCAACTACCGGATCAACGAGATCTCCGATGCCACCGGATTTACAGACTATAAGCATTTTTGTACGGTGTTTAAAAAGTACACGTCCAAATCGCCGACGAAGTTCATCAAGGAAATCTAGAAGAGACAGAGATATCGAAGACACAAAAAAGACCTCTCCGGTTCTGATACCGAAGAGGCCTTTTAGCGGGGAAGTCTTTGGCAGAATCCGCCGTTTTCAGAGAGAACATTCCTCCAGACAGGTTCAAAGCCGATGTAATTGTTTTTGAGTATTTGGAAATGCAGGGGAAAATATCCGGAAAAAAGAAACAAAAGCTTCACTTATGGAGAAAGCGGGATATTCAGAAGCCTGCTGGTATGTCGCCTGTTATTGCAGGACTTTCTGTTTGCCTTGGCGCACACAGTGCTACGTTCCCAACTGACGTGACATTTTGGTTCCCGTCTACCTATAATGGATTGAATACGAAAGACTGCCTGATGACTGCGACGGTTCCATGCATCCTTTCCGGCATTATCGGCATGATTGTTCTTTCAGTGCTGAACGCTTTCTCGGGTGTGTTGCCGGGAATGTTCTAAGTGTAAGACTAATTAGATTTAAGAAAAGAGGTAATTAATGATGATTTCTCAACAGACTTTCTGCGGGAAGACTGCAGAGCAGCTTCGACTGGAGTCACCCGTATTCTGCGCAGTGGAAGCTTTGCGAGAAACTACGTGGTTGAATGATAAGAAACTCCCATTTGCGGAAGCTGCCGCTCAGTGTCCTTTGTCTATGGAGGATGTGCTTGGCGCTGAGGCAAGACTAAAACGTTTTGCTGATTATTTCCGCATTGCTTTTCCTGAGACCGCTGCGACTGGAGGATTAATTGAATCTTCCCTGCGTGAAATTCCTGCTATGAAGTCAGCTCTGGAATTGAAATACGACACAGTTATTCCTGGTGAACTCTGGTTGAAAATGGACAGTCATCTGCCTATTTCAGGTTCCATAAAAGCGCGTGGCGGCATTTATGAGGTGTTGAAAACAGCTGAGGAGATTGCATTAAGCAATGGACTTTTACACGAAGGAGATTCCTATGCATGCTTTGACTCAGATGCATTCCACGAGTTATTTTCAAAGTACTCTATTGCGGTGGGCTCTACGGGAAATCTGGGACTTTCCATTGGTATTATGAGTGCTAAGCTGGGCTTTAAGGTCACCGTGCACATGTCTGCTGATGCCAGACAGTGGAAAAAGGATATGTTACGCAGCAAAGGCGTAACTGTAGTGGAATATGCAGATGACTACAGTGTTGCGGTGGCACAGGGGCGTAAAGAAGCGGAAAATGACGATCATTGCCATTTTGTGGATGATGAGAATTCAAAGACGTTGTTCATGGGATATAGTGTTGCGGCTTTGCGACTGAAAAATCAGCTTGTAGATGCAGGAATCACTGTGGACGAAGAGCATCCTCTTATGGTTTATCTGCCTTGCGGCGTAGGGGGTGGTCCTGGCGGCGTGGCATTCGGATTGAAGATGGTATTTGGTGATGCTGCACACTGCTTCTTTGCTGAACCTACTCATTCCTGCTGCATGATGCTGGGCATGGCCACAGGGCTGCAGAACAACATCAGTGTGCAGGATGTTGGAGTTGATAACCTGACTATAGCCGATGGCCTTGCTGTGGGCAGAGCATCTGGCTTTGTAGGGAGGGTGATGACTCCTTTCATGAGTGGATGCTATTCTCTGCAGGATGATAGAATGTCTGCTCTGTTGGCAATGTTGGCGGATAGTGAGAATATTTTCCTTGAGCCCAGTGCACTTGCAGGGATGTATGGTCCTGTACTTACTGCAACAGACGGTGGCATGAAGGCCTATGCCGAAGCTGTGTCCAAACCAGAAGCTATTACTCACTTGGTCTGGGCTACAGGAGGAAGTATGGTTCCTGATGAGGAAATGCAGAAATACTATCAGCGTGGAAAATCTTTGCTGTAAAAATTTATCTGATAATAACTGCTCAGCTTACTTGAAGGAGACAAGATACGTGCAAAAACAAGATCCGTCAAGATCGCATGGAAATCATAAGTGAACTTATGATTCGAACGGATTTTTCCGCAGATGTTATCGAGTCGTAATTCTGTACATAACTGCTGTAAAAACAGATATCCGATATTGAAAGAACGTTCCTCATCTTTGGGGATATAAGCAGCCTGTGAAAGGGAAAAAGAAACGGATCCATACTGGGCGTTATATTCGTCTGTATCTTTTTTTGCTTCCTTTTTCGCCCATGCCATTAATAGCTCCTGATTATTGGAAAAGCAGGGAAGCAGATCGTTTAGAGATCCGAGTTTTCGGTAAACTTTGGTAGAAGTTTTCCCGTCTTTTTTTCAGAATGATTGCATAATGTAAACACTTTTATTATTACCAACACCATTGATTGTAGCATACATAATAGTCACCTCAAGACTATTATACCACATATAGTACAATATAGATTGACGCTTCCTTAAGAGGCGCTGCGGCAGTCACAGACGAGGGAGTTACGTATTATCCAGATCAGATCCGGTTATCGAAGGATTTCTCCGTAAATGATTTCCGGTTCCTGAAAGCAAAACTGGAAACGGCACTTCGCGCCGGAGGCAGCTTAACCACGCCATACCAGATGATGAACGGCGTAAAGACCTACACAAGTGAGGGATTGAATGTTTATTCCCGTGGTATCCGGAAAGGCGAGACGGACAGTTACGGAGTTTCCGGCGTGACACCCGGTACGACCGCAACAAAAACGGTTTACGGACCACAGATTGTAAAAGTAACGATCCAAAAACAGGTAAATGGACAGACGCTAAGTGGAGAGGATATGGTCCGGAACCTGATCCAGTATTACATCGATCATCCGTATTATAATTTCGGAGGAATCGACAGCTATCTGGATTATTCAGACCGGATCGAGTTCCTGATTTACGCTTCTGATACCAATACGAGTGGAACCTTCGCATTTCAATCTGCAAATTCGGATGGATATGAAGTGTATGCCCGTAAAGAATTTGACCCGCAAGACACTGATTTTGACCCGTATTATGTTTACGTCAAATACACGGAAGATGGAAACGAGGATGATGCATTCGGTTATTATACGAATTTAAAAACCGGCATGCTCAGCTCCACGACGTATATCAGTGCCATGTTGACGCCGGACGCACAGATAGAACCGGATGGCACGATCACGGCAAAAATCGGTAAAATAACAAAATGCTATAAAAAGGGAGAACTGGTATACGACAAAAATGGTGACCTGGTAGCAGAAATGGAATCGGTACCAAAATATGAAACGAAAACAGTTCAGGTAGCAAAGACGCAGTAGACGGAAATCCCTTCCAGATATGACACAGCAAGCGGAAAACACATCATCCATATCGACGTGCCATATACGGACGCATACGGCAATGTCCACACGGATGCGGATGGAGCACTGACCGTTGCATTAAAGGCTGTGTGCCCGGAAAATGAGGTACATACTTTAACCGCACAGGATATGGAACTGCTTCCGGATGACATGTATGATTATTACCATGTTGGAGATCAGATCAGCTGTGGTACTTACGAAGTGGAATTCCTCCGCGAGAAAGCATCCGTTTCTTTAAATTACGATAAGAACCAGCAGGTAAAGAGCGGAAGCTATCTACAGGAAGTGGAACTGACTTATCCTGGGCAGACGGAAGTATAGGCTCTACAGACTTCGAGACGGAACATTGGTACAAAGAGATTGGTATTCATCATTTTTGCTTTATTGTTACGACTACAGAACACAGGATATAGACAAAGATAAATGTATTACAGATTTCGGCAGGTGCTATGACAAAGAAAAAGCCCTAATCGCATGGATTAAGGCTAATCATATCAAAATACTAAACAGTGGAATTAAAGTAGCTTAACAACTAAATGTTAGGGAGATTGACTGTACTTCCTTGTCGTAAGACAGAAATTTACCGCTAATGTGGTCGTAGGACTGCTTGGTAATGAAAGTCCTGATTCAAACAGGTTTACACTTGTAACTCCAAAGCCTGAAAATGGTGTACGATTACAAGCTACACTTGGCAATCAGAACCCCACGGGCTTGCCCGTGGGAGCAGTCAGACAAGCTTTGATGAGATTGAGGAAGACGCGAAGCTGATCAAAGACGCGGATGAGAGGGCGAGATTCCTGATGCAGTTTAAGCCGGTAGCCATCGAAGTGTACAGTGATAAGACCAGCTACTATGTGGATGGTGATATGTACGCGAAAGTGGCGGCAGTACGGTACGAGGGGAATCTCCTGACGGATATCCCGTACGAAAAATAAGGATGAAGATCCGGGCAATCCGGTTCCACGACCAGATCTAATATAGGAAATCCCTGCTGCTCATGGACAGCCAGTTCTGTGAGCAGCGGGACTTTCCAAAAAAATGAAAAATGAGTGATCCGACGGAAATGCGAACAAACATTATTATCATCCATACTGTAAAATTATGCAAAGAGCGTTGGACAGAATGCAGGCAGGCTATGCACCGGCATACCATATGAATAAGGAACAGTGGATCAGTATTCTGTTGGATGACAGTGTGGCTACGGAGAAAATCCGGAATCTCATTTCCATGAGCTATGAAATGACAAAGAGATGCAGGAAATGTGCATAATAATTTCCGGATGGCGGAGTACGAAAGAATAAGAAAGAGCTGACCTTGGTATACAAAGGTTGGCTTTTTTTAAAAATCAAACGGTTGTAAAAAATAAGGATTTGGCATATAATATAGTAAGAAAATGCGAATATGTAGGGAAGTGACAAAAAAGAAAATGCGAATACGTAGGAAAACAGTATTATAAAAAATGCGAGTGTGTGGGAGGTAACATGTTCAAGAGAAAAATCTATGATAAAATGTTGGAATGGAAAGAAAATTCTGATGGCAAAACAGCTCTGTTAATAGAGGGGGCTCGCCGAATCGGTAAGTCAACGATAGCAGAGGAATTTGCCAAGAAAGAATATGAAAGCTATATTTTAATTGATTTTGCAAAAGCATCCGCAGATGTGCGGAACCTGTTTGAGGATGTCTCCGATTTAGATTATCTGTTTTTACAGTTGCAGCTGCAGTTTAGGACTGATTTGCATACGAGAAAATCGCTTATCATTTTTGACGAAGTGCAGCTCTGTCCAATGGCACGTCAAGCGATAAAATCACTGGTACAGGATCATAGGTACGATTATATTGAGACTGGTTCCCTGATATCGATTAGGAAAAATGTGAAAGGTATTCTAATTCCCAGTGAGGAACGAAAGATAAATATGTATCCCATGGATTACGAGGAATTTCTGTGGGCAATTGGTGACCAGACAACTTTTGGTATTCTAAAAAAATGCTACGATGCGGGTCGTGGTCTGGGTGACCAGTTAAATAGAAAGCAACTAAGAAACTTCAGACTATATATGCTTGTTGGTGGAATGCCGCAGGCTGTCAATGAGTACATTACAACGAATAATTTCAGAAAAGTGGATATGGTGAAGCGAGACATCCTGACACTTTATGAAGATGATTTTAAGAAAATAGATCCAACAGGAAGAATTTCCATGTTGTTTGATTCTATACCGGCACAGCTTAATACCAATGCATCACGCTATCAGACAACCGCAATTCTTGGAAGTGAGTCATCTGATAAGATTCTTGAGTTCATTGCAGAACTTAAGGATTCCAAAACAGTGTTGGTGTCATACCATGCTAATGATCCAAATGCAGGGATGTCGAACACCAGGGATCTATCTCGGTTCAAACTTTTTCTCTGTGATACAGGGCTTTTTACTACGTTGATGTTTAAGGACAGAGATTTTACGGAAAATGAAATATATGAAAAGCTTCTAAGTGATAAATTGAGTGCTAACCTTGGGTATCTCTATGAGAATATAGTAGCTCAAATGCTGGCAGCAAATGGAAATGAACTGTTCTACTATACAATGTTGAATGAAGTGTCCAGACACAATTATGAAATAGATTTTCTCATAGCTAGAAAGAACAAAATCTGTCCGTTGGAAGTAAAATCATCAGGGTATAAGACACATAAATCCCTGGATGTATTTACTGAAAAATTCTCGGATCGGATTTTATACAGATATCTGATATATACAAAGGATATGCATAAAGAACAGGATATCTTTTGCCTTCCGTTCTATATGGTGCCTTTTTTGTAATTGAAGATCTATTCGCCGCATTCTCGTGACTTCAGTCGTGAGTTAGGCGAATGTGAAAAGGCGTGCTGTTTAGGGGTGTTCCCCGGGAACACCCTGTTGCATTCTTTCAAACGTGTGCAAAAGCGGCGGCGGTACGGTACGAAGGAAATCTCCTGTTGAACGAGAATCATCCTCTTCATAACCAGATATTGCACATCAGCGACACTTTTAAAGAACCGGAAAAAGTGAACATTGAAAATAAAAAAGTGAATATTGAAGAGGATTTTACAGCAAAGACCGCTTCGCATGTTCGCAAATTACAAGAGGATTTAGGAAAAGAGATTGTATTCGGCAGATCGGATGTGCAGAGAGTGCTCGATCTGAAGCCGACAAGATGCACTGCCTTGCTGCGTGAAATGGCAGAGCACGGGATCATTGAGCCTGTGACCGGATACGGAAAAGGCAAGTATCGCTTCCGGCAGCAATAGAGTTGAGTGGATGGGGAATCGCGGGTATTTTGACTTATTCCCTCAGAGCGAAGTCTTGAGGCGATTGAAGAAAGCCTTATGTTTTCCTGCCGAGGATGCTGCAGCATTCGCAGAATGGAAGCAGGAAAATACGGAATGGATCAATTACGTAATGGGAAAATAAATAAGCTGAGATTCGAAAAGAACCTTTCTTTGTATGGGAGGGGTTCTTTTTTTGTTCTGGGCTTTAGCCTGTTGAGGATATCGGAGTTTTTCGTGATCCGAAAAATGGAGATGTCCGAAACAAAACTCGATATTCGAGACATATTAAAACAGTTATGTTCTTACAAAGGAGTGAAATCATTGAAGGGCATATCATGCCCGATCATATACACATACTCGTAAGTATCCCACCGAAAATGAGTGTATCGAGTTTTATGGGATATTTAAAAGGAAAATCCGCATTGATGATATTTGACCGACATGCGAATTTAAAATATAAATTCGGAAATCGTCACTTCTGGTCAGAAGGTTATTATGTCAGTACAGTAGGATTAAATGAAGCGACGATAAAGAAATACATTCAGGATCAGGAAAAATATGATATCATGCAGGATAAATTAAGCGTGAAGGAATATGAAGACCCTTTTAAGGGTACAGAGTCGAAGTAATACGAACGCCCCTTCAGGGGCATAAGCAACGCGTCAAAAGCGATAGTGACTTGAAACGAAGAGAAAGTCTGGTGCGCCTTGAGACGCTGCCCAGTGTCAAGGGGAAAATAGTTCACAAAAATTTCACAACTTCCCACCTTGTAATTTCCCTCAAAAACAATTATAATGCTAACGATCAACTAGTTAACCATTAGGTAGTTAATTGACAGATGAGAAAGAAGGAGGCGCAGGTGTGTTTTGTAATAATGACCAGGACAAAAGCAGGGAACAGACCAGGGAGCAGAGGATCCTGGAATGGTATTTCCGTTTAAATCGTCTGCACCGGAAGGTTGTAGAGCAGGAGTTAAGCACGACCGGGGTTTATCGCAGCCAGCACCGGATTCTCATGTGTCTGGCGAAGAATCCGCATATTTCCCAGACAGAACTGGCGGAGCGGCAGGAGGTTTCTACCTCAGCAATCGCGGTTTCGTTAAAGAAGCTGCAGCAGGGCGGATATATCCAGAAGGAACTGGACCAGAGGGACAACCGCTTCAACCAGATCTGCATTACGGAAAAGGGGCAGAAAGTGGTGGAAGAGAGCCGGAATATCTTCCAGAGGATTGAAGAAGAGATGTTTCGGGGCTTTTCGGACGAGGAATTGAAGGTCTTCGGCGACACTCTGGAGCAGATCTGCGGCAATCTGGAACGGATTTCCAAAGGTGAGAAACAGGAATCGAAAAAGTAGAAAATGGTGTAACTGTCCAGTTACAAAACGATTCAAACATGACAGAAAGTGAGGACGAATCAGTGAAACGATATGCAGCGTACATTAAGCCGTATTTATCGGCGTTTTTACTTGCACCGCTTCTGATGCTGACAGAGGTGTTCGGTGAGATCTTATTGCCGAAATTCATGTCTATGATCATTAATAACGGTGTGGCAGACCGGGATACCGGTTACATCATCCGCATGGGCATCATCATGGTGCTGACCGCCATTGTGATGGCAGCGGGAGGCATCGGAGGAGCGTATTTCTCCGCGAAGGCGTCCATCTGCTTTACCAGCGACCTGCGTGACGCATTATTTGCGAAAGTGCAGAATTTTTCCTTTAAAAATATTGACCAGTACAGCACAGGATCTTTAGTGACCCGTCTGACGAATGATGTCCAGCAGGTACAGAACGTGACCATGATGGGACTGCGGTTATTGTTTCGTGCTCCGGGTATGTTGATCGGTGCGCTGATCATGGCATTTCTGATGAATGCCAAGCTGGCATTGGTCATTTTGATCGTCATTCCATTTTTGTCCATCGCCATTGTGACTATTATGGTAAAGGCATTTCCACGTTTTACTCTGATGCAGAAGAAGATTGATAAATTAAATTCTGGTATTCAGGAAGCGTTGACCAATGTAAGGGTGATCAAGTCCTTTGTCCGGGAAGATTATGAGGAAGAGAAATTCCAGACCATGAACCAGGACTTAAAGGACAGTAGTTTAAATGCCATGAAGATCGTCATTGCGACCATGCCGATCATGATGTTTGCCATGAACGTGACGACCCTGGCGGTTGTCTGGTATGGCGGCAATATCATCATTGCAGGAAACATGCAGGTAGGTGACCTGACTGCGTTTACTACCTATATCGTACAGATCCTGATGTCCCTGATGATGTTATCCATGGTGCTTCTCCAGAGCTCCCGCGCCATTGCCTCCGTAAAACGTATCAGTGAGGTGCTGGATACAGAGATCGACTTAACAGATGAGAACGCTTCCAGAAAAGATCTGAAGGTGACGGAAGGAAAAGTGGAATTTAAGGATGTTGCTTTCAGCTACAGCAATGAGGGCGGCGAGAAGATCCTGGAACACATTAATTTCACTGCGGAACCTGGAAAGGTTCTGGGTATCATTGGAACCACCGGAAGCGGCAAGACCTCTCTGGTGCAGCTGATCCCAAGACTTTACGATGTAACCGAGGGACAGGTGCTGGTAGATGGCGTGGATGTAAGAGAATATTCCTTAAAGAATCTGCGTGACGGTGTCGGTATGGTACTTCAGAAAAATGTCTTATTCTCTGGAACCATCGACGAGAACCTGCGCTGGGGCAATGAAGAAGCCAGCGAGGAAGAGGTAAGAAATGCAGCGAAAGCAGCTCAGGCAGATGGGTTTGTTACATCTTTCACGAATGGGTATGATTCTGACCTGGGACAGGGCGGCTCCAATGTATCAGGCGGTCAGAAACAGAGACTCTGTATTGCCAGGGCATTATTAAAGAAGCCGAAGATCCTGATCCTGGATGACAGCACCAGTGCAGTCGATACTGCAACGGAAGCAAAGATCCGGGAAAGCTTCAGCACCACCTTAAAGGATACCACCAAGATCATCATTGCCCAGCGGATCGGTTCTGTGGAAAGCGCAGACAAGATCATCGTTCTGGATGATGGCAGGATCATCGGCATGGGAACCCACGAAGAACTGATGAAGAACTGTGAGGCTTACCAGGAGATCTATTACTCACAGAGAGACCGTGAGAAGGAGGTAAGCGCATCATGAGCATGACAGCAAATGAAAAAAGACGGATGGAAAGCTTAAAGCACCGTTACGGCAGAGAAGTGGCAGCTCCAAAACGCGGTATGGGGCATGGACCGGGAGGTCCTGGAGGCGGCCGTATGGCAAAAGGAACGCCAAAGAACAATAAAGCAACCATAAAACGTCTGATGGGTTACTTAAATGAAGATAAATCTAAGATGATGCTGGCGTTTTTCTGTGTGATCGTCAATACCATAGCCAGTCTGGCGGGTTCCTATATGCTCCGCCCGATCATCAACACTTACATTGCCCCGACTGACGGAAGCCGCGGCGATGTGGCGGGACTGGCAAAAGCTCTGGTAGTGTTGGCTCTGGTCTATGCAGTTGGCGTGGCAGCAAACTATGCTCAGGCAAAGGTTATGCTGACCGTAGCCCAGAATGCCCTGCAGAAGATCCGTAACGATCTGTTTACGAAGATGCAGAATCTTCCGGTCCGTTTTTACGATACCAACAATAACGGTGATTTAATGAGCCGTTTCACCAACGATGTGGATACCATCGGCCAGATGCTTTCCAACACATTAGTACAGTTGTTTTCCGGCGCTTTAAGCATTGTTGGAACCCTGTTTTTGATGATCTACACCAATCTTTATCTGACCGTAGTGACGATCATTATGATCCCGTTGATGATGAAGGCGGGCGGTATGGTTGCCAGACGCAGCCAGAAATATTTCTCTGCCCAGCAGACTTCTCTTGGCGCAGTGAATGGCTATATTGAAGAAATGATCAGTGGACAGAAGGTCATCAAGGTATTCTGTCATGAGAATGTGGCAAAGGAAGAATTTGCCTTGTTAAATAAAGACTTAAGAGATAACCAGATCAAAGCCCAGTTCTTTGGAGGTATCATGGGTCCGGTGATGGGAAATTTAAGCCAGGTGAATTATTCCCTGACAGCCTGCATCGGCGGTTTGTTATGTATCTTTAAAAATTTTGATGTCGGTGGTCTGACCGTGTTTTTAAATTTCTCCAGACAGTTCAGCCGTCCGATCAATGAGATCTCCATGCAGGTCAGCAATGTATTCTCAGCACTGGCGGGTGCAGAACGTGTGTTTGCTATCATGGATGAGCAGCCGGAACAGGCAGATGATGCAGATGCCGTGACTCTCCAGCCGATGACCGGTCATGTAGAATTAAGGGATGTCACCTTTGGTTACACGCCGGACAAGGTGATCTTAAAGAATATCAGTTTATATGCAAAGCCTGGACAGAAGATCGCTTTTGTTGGTTCTACTGGTGCAGGAAAGACCACGATCACCAACCTTCTGAATCGTTTCTATGATATCCAGTCTGGTTCGATCACGATTGATGGAGTGGATATCCGGCATCTCAAGCGGGATGAGTTAAGAAGAAATATCGCGATGGTGCTGCAGGATACGCATCTGTTTACAGGAACCGTCCGGGAAAATATCCGTTACGGAAGACTGGATGCGACAGATGAAGAGGTAATCCAGGCTGCAAAGACGGCTTCTGCCCATTCCTTTATCATGCGTCTGCCTCATGGCTATGACACGATGCTTGAGGGCGACGGCGCAAATTTAAGCCAGGGCCAGAGACAGCTCTTAAATATTGCCCGCGCAGCGATTTCCAAAGCGCCGATCCTGATCTTAGATGAGGCGACCAGTTCTGTTGATACGAGAACCGAGAAGCACATCGAAAAGGGCATGGACCGTCTGATGGCAGACCGCACGACTTTCGTGATCGCCCACCGGCTTTCTACTGTCCGCAATGCCAATGCGATTATGGTTCTGGAACAGGGGCAGATCATCGAACGAGGTGATCATGAGGATCTGCTTGCCATGAGGGGACGGTATTATGAGCTGTATACAGGACTGAAGGAATTAGACTAGGGGTTGAAAACAGTTAGTAACAAAAAGCATATTTTTGTAGATAAAAAGCACTTTCTTCGGAAAGTGCTTTTTTCTATAATAGGATTAATGGGAAAGGTGTTGCTTCCGATACTGGAGCGGAGTGATACGTTCCTTTTCCCGAAAGATCTTTAAGAAGTTATTCACATTGATATAGCCTACGGATTCTCCGATCTGTGCGATGCTGAGGTCCGTGGTGAGCAGAAGCTTTTTGGCCTCTGTGATCCGGAACAGGAGCAGGTATTCCTTGAAGGTAATTCCAACGATTTCCTTAAAGGCCAGAGACAGCGTGTGACGGTTGAGGAAACACTGATCAGCAATCTCCTGAAGAGTCAGCTTCCGGTTGAAATGCCTGCTGACATAGATCTGGGCATTCAAAACTGCAGCAGACAGAGAGCTGGAGTCTTCCATGGGGAAGGCATTTGGATAGAGCCGGTACAGGCTGATCAGGACCGAAAGGAGCAGGGCAATACTCTGGAGAGTATAAAAACCAGGTTGTTTTTCATACTCATCAGCGCTTTTTTGAAAAAATGGAAGAAAATACGCTAACTGCTCCTCGTTTAGCTGGACTACATGAGAAAAATATTCCGGCCGCTGCATAAAGATAGAAGCCAGACGAGGCTCGTTTAAATGGGAGAGGAGCAGATCACTGGAGACAGAGAGAACGTAGCGGCAGTAAGGCTCCTTTACGATGCAGAACTGGTGCTGTTCCAGGCGGCTGATAAAAAGCAGACTTCCGCGTTGGAGCGGATACGTTCTATCATGGATCTGAACCTGTGCAGAACCATCTGTGACCAGGATCATCTCATATTCAAAATGAGCGGACGGATTTAAGATGTGGCTGGCGATGGTGTCAGAGTAAAAACAACTGATCTCAGGAATGTGAGTGCAATCCATACAGGTACCTGCTTTCTAAAGGATAAAAATCAAAAAGTTGATTTTTGCTTGTGATTGTGAAGAAATTGAATCATTACGATCTTAGTATAAAGCAAGAAGAAGAAAAATTCAAAGATTAAATGGAGGAATGTGAAGATGCAGCATGAACGTTTTCATTACCGGACACTGGATGAATTAAAAGAAAAGGCAAAGGAGCTTGAGATCCAGCTTCCTCTGGCAAAGGACACAAAGATCCTGATGACACCGTATACCTTTGGTCGTGTGACGCTTCCGAACCGGGTCGGCATTGCGCCGATGGAGGGGGCAGATGGACTTCCGGACGGTTCACCCTCGGAGCTTACGGTCAACCGTTATGTGAGAGAAGCAGAGGGTGGAAGCGGCATGATCTGGTTTGAGGCGATCTCCATCGTGCCGGAGGGAAGATCAAGTCTCCATCAGCTGATGCTGACCAGGGATAATCTGGACGCATATAAGAAAATGACGGAAGCAGTGAAGGAGGCAGGACGAAAAGCCAATGGCTTTGCTCCGTATCTGGTGATGCAGGCCAATCACAGCGGCCGCTATTCCAATCCACAGGGGAAACCGGCTCCGATGATCGCATACCGTCATCCGGAATATGAAAAATTAAGAAAGGCAGATGACAGCTGTATCGTGTCGGATGATTATCTGAAATCTCTGGAGGAGAAATTCGGGGAAGCGGCAGGGCTTGCGAGAGAGGCCGGCTTTGATGCAGTGGATATCAAATCCTGCCATGGTTATCTGCTGGCGGAGTTATCCTCTGCCTATATCCGCCCTGGCATGTATGGCGGAAGCTTTGAAAACAGAACCAGACTGCTGCGCAATGGGATCCAGGCGGCAAAGGCTTATGAGACAGATCAGTTTCTGGTGACTGCCCGGATCGGCATTTACGATGGCTTTGCATATCCGTATGGCTTTGGTGTCAAGGAAGGAGAGGGGATCATTCCAAACTTAGAAGAACCGATCCGGCTGATCCGTGAGCTTTATGAAGATTACCAGGTTCCGATGGTGAATCTGACCATGGGCAATCCTTACGTGAGCATCCATGTGACCCGTCCATATGATATGGGCAAATATATCCCGGATGAGCATCCGCTTTATGGGATCGCCAGAATGATCCATGGGATCGGAGAAGTGAAAAAAGTAGTGCCGCAGATGGCAATCTCTGCATCTGCACCTACCTATTTAAGACAGTATTCCGATCTGTATGCGGCAGGAGCAATCGAAGAGGGACTTTGTGACCAGATGCTGTTTGGGCGTTTGTCCTTTGCGGATCCGGATTTCCCAAATCAGATCCGGGATACCGGACGGATCGATCCAAAAAAGGTGTGTGTGACATGCGGAAAGTGCGGGGATCTGATCCGTGCAGGGAAACCGACCGGATGTGTGGTGAGAAATCCAGAAAATTATCTGAAATATTATCGGGAATATCAGGAGGAGAATCGATGAAACAGACAGCAATCGTCACAGGAGGAAGCCGCGGGATCGGGCTTGCGACCGCAAAACAGCTGGGGCTTGACGGGTATCAGGTGGTGGTATTTGCCACGAAGCCCTTAGAGGACTGCATGGAGCATCTAAAAGAGTTAGAGGAAGCAGGGATCACCTGGCATTATGTTTCTGGAACGATCGATAACCGGGAGGACCGGAAACGGCTGGTGAAGGAGACCCTTGAGACATTTGGCCGGATCGATGTGCTGGTCAACAATGCTGGTGTGGCACCCCTTGTAAGGGCAGATCTTCTTGAGATGACGGAAGAAAGCTATGACCGTGTGATGGGGATCAATGCCAAGGGAACCATGTTTTTGACACAGCTGGTGGCCAATCAGATGTTAAAACAGGAGGTGATCGGAAGAAAGCGTGGAACCATTGTGAATGTAGGCTCCTGCTCTGCTGAGGTTTCTTCCATCAGCCGCGGTGAGTATTGCATTTCCAAGAGTGCCATCGCCATGATCACGAAGCTATTTGCCGACCGTCTGGCAGGAGAAGGAATCCTGATCCATGAGGTACGCCCAGGCGTCATCATGACGGACATGACCAGCACAGTGAAGGAAAAATATGACCGACTTATCGCAGAAGGAACCTTTCCGATCCCAAGATGGGGGACACCGGAGGATGTCGCTGGTGCTGTAAGTGCTCTTTGCTCCGATCAATTCTTGTATACAACGGGCAATTATATCGATATTGATGGTGGTTTTCATATAAAAAGACTGTAGGAGAGCATGAGAATGGATGTAAGAGAGATTCACACCGTAGTGGTTGGTTCAGGTGCGGCAGGACTGAATGCCGCGGACAGGCTTTTTCAGTATGGAGTCCGGGATCTGGCGCTTGTGACAGAGAATATGAATTGGGGAACCTCGCGTAATACAGGCTCCGATAAGCAGACGTACTATAAGCTGTCTCTGGCCGGGGATGCACCTGACAGTGTGCGGAAGCTGGCGCAGGTGTTGTATGATGGTGGCTGCGTGGACGGCGAACATGCCTTGTGTGAGGCGGCGTTGTCTTGTCAGGGATTTTTTAAGCTGGTAGAGCTCGGGGTGCCATTTCCGCACAATGTCTACGGGGAATATGTAGGATATAAGACGGATCACGATCCGAATGACCGGGGGACCAGCGTGGGACCGTATACATCGCGGTATATGACAGAGAAGCTGGAGCAGGCAGTCCGTGAAAAGAAGATCGAGATCCTGGATCATCATCAGGTGATCCGCATCTTAAGTGATGGAGAAAAATTGTTTGGGATCCTGTGCATGAACACAAAAAATGGAGCACATCTGCTGATCCGCTGCACGAATCTGGTCTATGCCACAGGCGGGCCGGCCGGGATTTATGGACAGAGTGTGTATCCGGTCAGCCAGCATGGTGCGAGCGGTCTGGCATTTGAGGCTGGTGTGAAAGGGAAAAACCTGACGGAGTGGCAGTATGGACTGGCCTCCTTACATCCAAGATGGAATGTCAGTGGAAGCTATATGCAGGTACTTCCACGGTTTGTCTCTACTGATCAGAGTGGAGATGATCCGCAGGAGTTTTTATTAGACTATTACCCGGACACCAAAGCGGCGATGAATATGATCTTTTTAAAGGGATATCAGTGGCCATTTGATGCCAGAAAGGTCGCAGACGGTTCATCCATGATCGATCTGTTGGTTTACCTGGAGATCTTCGTAAAAGGAAGACGCGTATGGCTGGATTACCGGGATAATTGCGGCGGAAAAGAAGTGGATTTCCATGGACTTTCTGAGGAGTGCCGCACGTATCTTGAACGGGCAGGGGCCTGTCAGGAAACACCGATCGAGCGCTTATGGCAGTTAAATCCGCTGGCAGTTGATTTTTATAAGGAGCATGGCGTGGATCTGGCACACGAGATGCTGGAGGTGGCGGTCTGTGCGCAGCATAACAACGGCGGACTGGCTGTGGATGGCTGGTGGCAGACGAATATCAGGGGAATTTTTGCAGTTGGAGAGGCAGCAGCGACGCATGGCATCTACCGACCGGGTGGAAGCGCCTTAAATTCCGGTCAGGTCGGCTCTACAAGAGCAGCCCAGTATATTGCAGCGCATAAAGAGGAAAAACGAAGCTGGAGCCAGGAAGAAATGGAACGGTTGCTCAGACTTGCGGACGAACGGATCTGTCTTGGACAATGGGCCGCCCAAAAGAATTCAGGATATTGGAAAGAACAGGAAAAAAAGGCTGCGATGCAGATGAGCCAGGCGGCAGCGATGCTGCGAGATCCGGAAGCAATCGAAGAGATACTGGAAGGGATCTGTGCAGAGCGGGAACAGTGGCAGGATAGAAAGGCTGCGCAAGCGGTCACTGTGCCAGCTGGATGGACAGAAGAAGCAGCATGGTATCGGTATTATGATCAGCGGCTGTGTCAGCAGATGTATCTCTCCGCAATGAAAGAATACTGTCTGTCTGGTGGAAAAAGCCGGGGTTCTGCCATTTATCAGGATGAGAACGGTGCGGTCACCATACCGGACCTGGTACGTTTTTCCCTGGATGGAGAGGATGGGCTGGCGCATCAGGAACAGATCCAGGAGATCTGGTTATGCCCATCGGGAACATGTGAAGCCAAGATGCGTCTGCGCCACCCGTTAGGAGAGATACCGGCGCCAGGTGCATTTGAGACGGAGTGGAGTGCTTATCGAAATAAAAGTATCTATGAAGGATGATGATAAATATGGAAGAAAAAACATGTGTGAAGGTTGTATTGATCGGCGTAGGCGGCTATGGCAAGTTCTATCTGCGTGAAATGGAGAAAAGGACCCAGGATCCGTCAGTGATCTTGGAGGGAGTCTGCGATGTGATGCCGGATGTGGAAAAGCAGAATCCATTTCTTCTGGAACATGGGATTCCGGTTTACCGGGAGATTGAACAGTTCTATGAAGAGCATGATGCGGATCTGGCAGTGATCTCAACTCCGATCCCTCTGCATTTTGAGCAGGTTGTGAAGTGCTTAAAACATGGCTCAGATGTGCTGATCGAAAAACCCCTGTGCAGCAGTGTTGAGGAAGCACTGGAGATGGCGCAGATCGAGAAGGAAACTGGTCATTTTGTGGCGGTTGGCTATCAGATGAACTATTCACCGGTCACAAGAGAGTTAAAAAACAGGATCTTAAACGGTGAATTCGGCAATCCGGTCGTGTTGAAAACGATCCATGGTTTTAAACGCGGAAAGGCATATTATCATAGAAATAACTGGGCCGGAAAACGCACACTCCACGGTCATCTTGTCAATGACAGTCCGGTGAATAATTCCAATGCCCACCAGTTCCAGAATATGCTCTTTTTGCTGGGAGATCAGATGGATCATTCAGCAGCAGTGACCGAGGTAAAAGCAGAATTGTATCGGACAGATCCGGAGGTGGAAAATTTTGATACTGCAGCACTCTGTGTGAGGACGGCATCCGGTGTACCGGTCTGGTATTATACGACGCATAACTGTCTCCATGAAGAATTGGGACCGGTTTCGGAGTTTCATTTTGAAAAGGCAGTGATCCGGTTGAATCCCGAACGGATCGATCATGAACATGGAAATTATCAGATCTGCTGGAAAGATGGACGGATCGAAGAGGCTGGTGCGATGCCTGAATCAGGCGAGAGCTTTAAATTAGATGAAGCAATCACCTGTGCAAAAAAGAATCAGAATGGAGAAAAGCAGCATCCTGTCTGCACGATCCAGGCAGCACTTTCACATCTGGAGACGGTAAGACGCTTATCCGAGCTGGAGATCAGTGATATTGACCGGGATATGGTAGAAGAGGAGCATATCAATGGTGTGATCTATTATCATGTCAAAAATATAGAAAAAGTGTTTTCTGATTGTTTTGACCAGGAAAAATATCCATCTCAGGTCATGTCCGGATGGAAATAAATAATGAAAATTCCTAATAATAGCATATAAAAATCTTATAAATAAAGCGTATAATAAACAAAAATTTCACAAACTTTTTACAAGATAGAAAACGTAAAACCGTGAGAAACGGGATGAAAAGCACTAGACAGAGGAGATTTTTCCCCTTTGTCTGGTGCTTTTTTAACAATAAAACAGTAAATATGCGGGATTTAGTAATTGAGAAGATTTCTAAATTATGCTATACTTGGCAGGATGGCAAAGTGTGTAATTTGCCAAAAAAGATAGAAAAATGTATAGAAAGAGGGTTGGCTAAATGGGATTAGCTACATTTAAAGGCGGCATTCACCCATATGAGGGAAAAGAATTGTCCGAAAACCAGCCGATTGAAGTTCTGGTGCCAAAGGGAGAGATGGTTTATCCGTTATCCCAGCATATCGGAGCTCCTGCCACTGCACTGGTAAAAAAGGGTGACCAGGTGCTGGTAGGCCAGAGAATCGGAGAGCCAGGTGGTTTTGTTTCTGCCCCAGTGATCAGTGCCGTATCTGGTACTGTAAAAGCAGTGGAGAAACGCCGTGTGGTCAACGGAACCATGGCAGACTGTATCGTAATTGAAAACGACGGCACTTACACAAAGGTGGAAGGTCTTGGGGAAGACCGTGACGCCACAAAGCTGTCTAAAAAAGAGATCATCGACATTGTAAAAGATGCCGGTATCGTAGGTCTCGGCGGTGCAGGATTCCCGACGCACGTAAAATTATCTCCAAAGGAGCCGGAGAAGATCGAGTACGTGATCGTGAATGGAGCAGAATGTGAGCCATATCTGACTTCCGATTATCGTGTGATGATGGAAGAGCCGGAGAAGGTTGTTGCAGGCTTAAAAGTTATGCTTCAGTTATTTGACAATGCAAAAGGTGTGATCGCCATTGAGAATAATAAGCCAGAAGCAATTAAGAAGATGAAGGAACTGGTGAAGGACGAGCCTCGCATCGAAGTGTGTGAGCTTCTGACCAAGTACCCACAGGGTGGTGAGCGTACCCTGATTTATGCGGTAACCGGACGGAAGGTGAATTCCTCCATGCTTCCGGCAGACGCTGGCTGTATCGTAGACAACGTAGATACCGTATGTGCGATTTACATGGCAGTATGCAAGACCACGCCTCTGATGCGGCGTATTGTGACTGTAACTGGTGATGCAATCGCTAATCCGAAGAATTTCAGCGTTCTGTTAGGAACGAACTATCAGGAAGTGATCGAGGCAGCAGGCGGCTTTAAGCAGGATCCAGAGAAAGTGATCTCCGGAGGCCCGATGATGGGTATGGCGATGTTCACCTTAGATGTTCCGGTCGCTAAGACTTCTTCCGCAATTACCTGCCTGACCAAAGACCAGGTAGCTGAGATGGAGCCGACAGCCTGTATCCGCTGCGGACGCTGTGTTTCTGTGTGTCCAGAAAACTTAGTTCCGCAGAAGATGATGAAGGCTGCCATGAAGCATGATCTGGAGCAGTTTAAGAAGTTAAATGGTATGGAATGTGTGGAATGTGGCTGCTGTTCCTGGATCTGTCCGGCGAGAAAGCAGTTAACCCAGGCATTTAAGGAAATGCGCGTGGCTGTTCGCAACAGCGCGAGAAAATAGGGAGGGATGAATTATGAATCATTTATTAAACGTATCATCATCACCTCATGCAAGAGGCAGTGTGCTGACAAGGAACCTGATGTGGGATGTCGTGATCGCCATGATTCCTGCAAGTGTATTTGGTGTATATCAATTCGGATGGAAGGCTCTGCTGGTCCTGATCGCTACCGTAGCCAGCTGCGTACTTAGTGAGTATGTGTTTGAGCGTGTGACCGGAAGACCGATCACGATCAGTGATGGAAGTGCAGTAGTAACCGGTATGATCCTGGGCTTAAATATGCCTCCGGAGATCCCGGTATGGATCCCGGTATTGGGCGGTGTGTTTGCGATCGTCATCGTAAAACAGTTATACGGTGGTCTTGGACAGAACTTTATGAACCCGGCCCTGGCTGCCAGATGCTTCCTTCTGGTCTCTTTTGCGAACCAGATGTCTTCCTTTACCTTAGATGGCGTATCAACGGCAACTCCGTTAAGCTTCTTGAAAAAGGGAGAGAGTGTGGATGTGGCAGCGATGTTCATCGGTAAGATCCCGGGAACGATCGGTGAGGTATCAGTAGTTGCCCTGTTGATCGGTGCAGCTTACCTGCTGGCGAAAAAGGTCATCACCATCCGTATTCCTGCAGCTTACCTGATCTCTTTTGCTGTATTTGTATTTATCTTCGGACAGCACAACCTTACATATGTACTGGCTCATTTATGCGGCGGTGGTCTGATCTTTGGCGCGTTCTTTATGGCAACGGATTATGTGACCAGCCCAATTACTCCACGGGGCCAGATCTTATTCGGAATCCTGTTAGGTGTTCTGACTGGTCTGTTCCGTATCTTCGGCAGTTCCGCAGAGGGTGTATCCTACGCGATCATCATCAGCAACTTGTTAGTTCCGTTGATTGAGAAGGTCACTCTTCCGGTGGCATTTGGAAAGGAGGCCAAGAAATCATGAGTAAAGGTGGATTTATGAAAGACGCTCTGATCCTGTTTGCCATCACTTTAGTAGCTGGTGCATGTCTGGGCAGTGTTTATGAGATCACCAAGGATCCGATCGCAGCAGCCAATCAGGCGGCGAAGGAGCGTGCGTTCCGTGCAGTTTTAGCAGATGCAGACAGCTTTGCGATGGATGACTATAGCGCAGCACTGGATAAGGCAAATACAGAGGTCAAAGAACTTGATTTTGGCAATGTATCCGTAGATGAGTGCGTAACCGGTATGGACGCTTCCGGTGCAGTCATCGGATATGTGGTAACAACGACCTCAAAGGAAGGTTACAACGGTGAGGTGACTGTGTCCGTCGGTATTACCAGTGATGGTGAAATAAAAGGAATTGAGTTTTTGAACTACAAAAACGAGTCTCCCGGTCTTGGTCAGAATGCTGCTAAACCGGAGTGGAAGGGCCAGTTTGCAGACAAAAAGGTTGAGAAATTCTCTGTTACAAAATCTGGTGCAGCTTCTGATGACGAGATCAATGCCATCAGTGGTGCGACCATTACGTCCAACGCAGTGACAAATGCAGTGAATACTGCACTGTACTTTGTCAACAACTGCGTGGCACAGTAGGAGGTGGGAAGCATGAACAAATATATCGAGCGTTTATATAACGGTATCATCAAAGAAAACCCAACCTTCGTCCTGATGTTAGGTATGTGTCCGACTCTGGCAACCACAACCACAGCCATCAACGGTCTTGGTATGGGGCTGACAACAACAGCAGTTCTGATTTTCTCCAACCTGTTGATCTCAGCATTGCGGAAGATCATTCCGGATCGTGTGCGTATCCCGGCATACATCGTAGTAGTAGCTTCTCTGGTAACGATCATACAGTTATTACTGCAGGCATATATCCCAAGCCTGAACGACTCCCTGGGTATCTTTATCCCTCTGATCGTTGTAAACTGTATCATTCTGGGCCGTGCCGAGGCTTATGCAGCGAAGAACGGTCCGATCGAGTCCGCATTTGACGGTCTTGGCATGGGACTTGGTTTTACTGTTGGCCTTACCTGTATCGCGATCTGCCGTGAGATCTTAGGTTCCGGCTCTGTGTTTGGTTTTCCGTTTATCCCAGAGGCTTACAACATCCGTATCTTTGGTCTGGCTCCAGGCGCATTCTTCGTGCTGGCATGTCTGACTGCACTTCAGAATAAGTTTAAGATGCCAAGTGCTACCAACGGAAGTGTTCCACATTCTGCACTTGCCTGCGGCGGCGATTGTATGCACTGCAGCGGCGCTTCCTGTTCCTCTAACCATGCGACCTTAGAAAATATCCGTGTAGAGGCAGAAAAAGAGGCAGAAGCAAAAAAAGCAGCAGCGCTTGCAGCAAAGCAGAAAGCAATGGCCGAGAAACAGGCGGCTGAAAAACAGGATAAGAAAGAAGATTAAGGAGGAGCAGAATAATGAAAGAACTGATTTTAGTTGTTGTTGGCGCTGCTCTGGTAAATAACATTATCCTGAGCCAGTTCCAGGGACTTTGTCCATTCCTTGGTGTTTCCAAGAAAACCGATACTGCGGCAGGTATGGGTATGGCAGTTATCTTCGTTATCACCCTGTCTTCTGCAGTGACCAGCCTGATCTACAGCTTTGTGCTGGTTCCGTTAAATGTAACATATCTGCAGACCATCGCATTTATTCTGGTCATTGCCGCTTTGGTACAGTTTGTTGAGATGTTCCTGAAGAAGAGCATGCCATCCCTGTACCAGGCGCTGGGCGTATTCCTTCCTCTGATCACGACCAACTGTGCAGTATTAGGTTCCGCCCTGACCAACGTACAGAAAGAATACAACTTCATTTTCAGCGTATTTAACGGTCTGGGAACTGCAGTTGGATTTACCATTGCCATCGTACTGTTAGCAAGCATCCGTGAGAGTATCGAGGACAATGACATTCCATATAACTTCAAGGGATCTCCGATCGTACTTGTGACTGCCGGACTGATGGCGATCGCATTTATGGGATTTTCCGGTCTTATATAGGAAGGAGCGTATAGAATATGACGGGTTTGCTTTGTGCGGCTGGCATTATCGGTGCCATCGGTATCATTATCGGTGTGCTCCTTGGAATTGCCAGTGAAAAGTTTAAAGTAGAGGTAGATGAAAAGGAAGTTTTAGTACGTGCAGAACTTCCTGGCAATAACTGCGGTGGCTGCGGTTTCCCGGGCTGCGACGGTCTGGCGGCTGCCATTGCTGCAGGCACAGCTCCGGTTAATGGCTGTCCAGTCGGTGGAGCTGCAGTTGCAGACAAGATTGCAGCGATCATGGGGGTTTCAAGCGGAGCAAGTGTCAAGAAGGTTGCCTTTGTTAAATGTAAAGGCACCTGCGATAAGAGCCGCGTGAAATATAACTATTATGGAATCGATGACTGCCAGAAGGCTTCGGTTATCCCTGGTTCCGGTGATAAGGCATGTGCTTACGGATGTATGGGCTATGGCTCCTGCGTAAAAGCATGTCAGTTTGATGCGATCCATGTGGTAGACGGCGTGGCTGTGGTTGATAAGGAGAAATGTGTAGCTTGTGGCAAATGTGTGGCTGCCTGTCCAAAACACCTGATCGAGCTGGTGCCTTATACGGCAGAGCATCTGGTTCAGTGTTCTTCCCATGACAAGGGACCGGCTGTGAAGAAGGTCTGCGAGGCTGGATGTATCGGATGTACCCTGTGCACCAAGCAGTGTGAATCTGATGCCATCCATATGGAAAACAATGTAGCAGTGATCGACTACAGCAAGTGTACGAATTGCGGTAAATGCGCTGCAAAGTGTCCTGCAAAGGTGATCATCTGATGTAACTATTCAGTACCTTCATAGTTACGAGCAAAAATCCATTCCAGATCAGCTTTGCTGATGGGATTTTTGCTTTCCAGCCTATGTGTTCTTACGGTCAGCGCAGCATGTGCGCAGACCTACTGAATAGTTACCATCTGATCCATACCTGTACATCTTTTGTAGTGACAAATAGAAAAGCAGGTTGCATGATAAAAAACGTTTAAAAATTAAGTAACGTGAAAGATAAGAAAGCAAAGAAGCTTCACATATTCTGTGGGGATTCTTTGCTTTTTTATGCTTATTTGTCGTTTCCTATTACTTTTGCGATCATCTGGTTCGGCAGACAGACGATCATCTCACCGTTGTGGGAGATGTGGCCCTGATGGATACAGATTTTATCCGGACAGGACGCCTCAGTACAGGAGACCTGGCCGTCTTTGACGGTGATGGTATTGAAGCCGCCCAAGGCATTGGGAATCTCATAGGTTCCGTCCTTGGAGATGTCTACAGTCTCTACCACTTGACCGAAGGAACTGATCTCCACAGTTACAGCCGGAGCCTGGTGGATGATACGGTAGCCGATGAAGCTGATGGCAGCTATGGAAAGGAATGCGGTCACGAGGATCACATCCCATTTATTCATGTTTTTTTTGAGCGTTTTCATATAAATATGATCTCCGGTTTGTTTAGAAAAATCCCATGTATAGTTACATAATTATAGCATAAAAAGGGAAAATGGCAATAGAAAAAGCAAGGAAGCCTATGGCAACAGAAAAACGTGGAAGCTCATGATACAGAAAAAGCATTGAAGTCCATGATAGAATATGATAGAATCGATGCAGTGCATGAATGAGGATTTTCTGGAGTGAAGATCCCGTATGATGCGGCAGTGTCAGAAGATTGAGAATGGTATATTGGAATATGAGAAATAAGACAGCAAAATGGGTAGCGCTTTATGGCATGTTGATCAGCCTGGCATTTATTTTCAGTTATATCGAGGCTGTGATCCCCATTCCGATTCCGGTTCCGGGCGTGAAACTGGGCCTTGCGAATCTGGTGTCGATCATAGGATTATACACGGTAGGGATCAGCGGTACGATAGCGGTATCACTGGTTCGTATTGTTTTAGTTGGATTTACATTCGGTAACCTTTCCAGCATGATATACAGTCTGGCTGGTGGGACAGTCAGCCTGATCCTCATGATTTTATTAAAGAAAACCGGAAAATTCAGTCAGATTGGTGTCAGCATCATTGGCGGTATCGGACATAATATCGGCCAGTTAACGGCAGCAGTGCTGATTACAGAAACCGCAGGCATTTTCTATTATCTGCCGTTTCTGATAGTTGCAGGAGTGATCGCGGGAGCGGTCATAGGACTTCTTGGCGGGATGGTGACAGACAGGATCCAGAATGTAGAAAAATGGTTGTAACTCAAGTATTTCTGGAGGATCAGCCGCAGAAGTAAGTGCAGAAAAGGTTACTGTACACGGCTAGGCATTTTCTGAACTGAAAATGCCGTATGATACAGTGGTGGTAACAGATTTTGCCGATTTGGAATGCGAAGCATCGGCAAAATCCGTTGCTGTTTGCGCAACGCGTGAACAGTAACCAGAAAAGTACATCATATAAATGGGAGGTATTGATTATGGTTTATGGGGCAGTAAAGAAACTGGTACAGTATGGATTGGATACGGGACTGATCACAGAGGTGGATCGAATTTATGCCACCAATCAGATCCTGGATGTGCTGAAGCTGGATGATTACGAAGATACGGATATTTCAGGAGAAGAGATTGGCCTGGAGCAGGTTTTAGAAGAACTGATGGATTATGCCCATGAGACAGGTGTTCTGTCTGAGGATAGCGTTACCTACCGGGATTTGTTTGATACCCGCCTGATGAATTGCCTGATGCCAAGACCAAGTGAGGTTGTGGACAAGTTCTGGCGCCACTATGAGAACTCCCCGGTGGAAGCTACGGATTATTTTTACAAATTAAGCCAGGACTCCAATTACATCCGTAGATACCGTGTCTGCAAGGACTTAAAATGGAAAGTAGAGACCAAGTTTGGTGATCTGGATATTACCGTAAACTTATCCAAACCAGAGAAAGATCCAAAAGCCATTGCTGCGGCAAAACTGGCAAAACAGAGCGGTTATCCTAAATGCCTGCTCTGCATGGAGAATGTAGGCTATGCCGGAAGAACCAATCATCCGGCACGCAATAATCACCGGGTTATTCCAATCACGGTCAATAACAGCCAGTGGGGCTTCCAGTATTCTCCATACGTGTATTACAATGAGCACTGCATCGTATTTAACGGTCAGCATGTGCCCATGAAGATCGAGAAACAGACCTTCCAGAAGTTATTTGATTTTGTAAAAATGTTTCCGCACTATTTTCTGGGCTCCAATGCAGATCTGCCGATCGTAGGTGGTTCTATTTTAAGCCATGACCATTTCCAGGGTGGACATTATACCTTCGCCATGGCAAAGGCCGGGATCGAACAGCACTTTACCATGAAGGGCTTTGAGGATGTGGAGGCCGGGATCGTGTATTGGCCTATGTCTGTGCTTCGCCTGCGGGCAGAAGACCCAGACCGTCTGATTGAACTGGGAGGCAGAGTTTTGAAGGCGTGGAGAGGTTATACCGACGAGGATGCATTTATTTACGCAGAAACTGACGGAGAACCACATAACACGATCACGCCGATCGCCAGAAAGAACGGAGACAGGTTTGAACTGGATCTGGTGCTGCGGAATAATATCACCACAGAAGAGTTCCCATTGGGCGTTTACCATCCACATCAGGAGCTGCATCATATCAAGAAGGAAAATATTGGCCTGATCGAGGTCATGGGACTGGCAGTTCTTCCATCCAGACTGAAAACAGAGTTACAGCTGTTAGCAGACTATATTGTAGAGGGGAAAGATATCCGTTCCGAGGAGTCTATTGCCAAGCACGCGGACTGGGTGGAGAAATTTCTTCCAGGGTATGACCAGGTTGATCGGGACAATGTGATGGAGATCCTTCAAAAAGAGGTAGGACTGGTCTTTGAACAGGTTCTGGAAGACGCCGGTGTTTATAAGTGTACGAAAGAGGGAAGAGACGCCTTCGGTAGATTTTTAAGAAGTGTAGGATTTGAAGGATCGTATATATAGGGTTTAAAAGAAAAAATAGTGTATAAAAGAAAACCAGAACAGACTGCCATGGAAGGCGGATCTGTTCTGGTTTTTATGTCTGTTCGTAACTATTCAGTACCTTCATAGTTACGAGCAAAAATCCATTCCAGATCAGCTTCGCTGATGGGATTTTTGCTTTCTAGCCCATGTGTTCTTACGGTCAGCGCAGCATGTGCGCAGACCTACTGAATAGTTACGTCTGTTCTTAGACTTCTATGAGTTGCCCCAGGCTTTGACTTTTTTTCTCTGCAGAGAAGGAAGAGTACCATAAGCCAGTGGATATAATCCATAAGCCATCAGTGCTGCGCCCATCACATCCACAACGGAATGCTGCTTCAATACCATGGTAGATAAGCAGATAGATACGCATAAAACCAGGGAAGCAATCTTTACCAGGCGGAGCTTGCCTAATTCGTTGCTTTTACAGATGGTGATATGCACCACCAGAGAGTTGAATACATGGATACTTGGGAAAATGTTGGTGTTGGTGTCGGCCTTGTGAAGAACGGATATCATCCAGCAAAATACATTTTTACCTGGATCAACAACGGTCCGCAGATCCGTTCCGTTCGGAAAGATCGTGCAGATCACCAGACTTAAGGTCATGCCGGTGAACAAATAAATGCATAAGCGATAGTAGGTCTGTTTGTTCTTAAAAAAGAAAAACAGAATCGTTCCGGCTACATAGACGAACCATAGCAGGTAAGGAACGATAAAATACTCACTAAATGGGATCAGATCATCAAGCGCCGTATGGATCACGTAGTAATCCCTGGTAACAGTCTTTTCCAGGTAAGAGAACCATGGAAGATAGATAAATGCGTAAGACAGAATCCATATATGGCTGTAACGCTTTAACTTTTCTATCATAAAATACAACCTTTCTATCATAAAGTATTGGGTTGACAAGTAATATTTTCTTTAACGTTTTTGGATTATATCACAACAAAAAAAAGTCGGCAAGATACTTTATGGAATGTTAAGAAAATTGTATGTGGAAGATCACAGATTGATTCCTTTTTTATTCTATGGTAGAATAGGGACTTGAAATTGACAATGAGAAAGGAAACGATCGGTGAAGAAAAGAAGAGAATATGTGGCAGTGCTGGCTTTTCTGGCGGCGATCATTGGGATAAGCGGTTGTTCCAGACAGAAAGAGGAGAAACTGACCAAATACGATACCCAGTTTTTTGAATTGTTTGATACAGTGACCAGTGTGACCGGGTATGCCAGGGATGAAAAGACTTTTCAGTCCTATGTGGATGTATTTTATGATGAATTAAAGGAATATCACCAATTATATGATATTTACAATGATTATGAGGGGATCAACAATATTAAGACCATCAACGATCATGCAGGCATCGAACCGGTTGAGGTGGATGACAAGATCATCCAGATGCTGGAAGAGGCCGTGGACATATATGAATTGACCGATGGAAACATGAATGTTGCCATGGGAAGCGTGCTTTCTATCTGGCATGAGTACCGGGAAGCCGGATTGAAACATCCAGAGCAGGCCCAGCTTCCGCCTCAGGAAGAGCTGGAAGAGGCGGCGAAGCACATGGACATCCGAAAAATGGTGATCGACCCGGAGAAAAAGACGGTTTATCTGGAAGATCCGGATATGAGTCTGGACGTGGGAGCAATCGCTAAGGGGTACGCAGCAGAGATGGCCAGCCGGAAGGTGGAAGAGGCAGGCTTAAAGCATGCCCTGATCAGCGTCGGTGGAAATATCCGCTGTATCGGAACGAAGCCAGATGGACAGAAATGGGTCGTTGGTGTTCAAAATCCGGATACTACTTCCGGTGAACGGTATCTGCACCGCCTGGGGCTGGACGGGATGTCTTTAGTGACCAGTGGGACCTATCAGCGGTATTATACGGTTGATGGGGTGAATTATCACCATATCATTCATCCGGAGTTATTAAAGCCCTGGAACCGTTATTCTTCTGTTTCTATTTTAAGTGCGGATTCTGGAATGGCGGACGCTTTGGCAACGGCGGTGTTTAATATGGAATTGGAAGATGGCAAGAAGCTGATCGAATCCCAGGATGGCGTGGAGGCTATGTGGATCGAGGCAGATGGAACGGAGCATTACAGCAGCGGATTCCGGAATGATATGTTGAATGATTAGAAGAATATAACAACATAATTCATAGAAGAAACGGGGACGTAAGATGAGACAGAATACGATGAAAAGCAGCTTTTTACTGGTATTGGCAGCATTTATCTGGGGTGTGGCATTTGTGGCCCAGAGCGTTGGTATGGATTATGTGGGGCCATTTACTTTTACTGGAGCAAGATATCTGATCGGTGGGCTGGTACTGATCCCATGTATCGCTTTTTTGAAAAAGCTTGGATATGGCGATGATGGGAATAAAAGCGAAACCCAGAAAAAAGAAGAGTTTCGGATCGGTGTGAGGGGTGGTATCTTCTGCGGACTGGCACTTTTTATTTCCAGCAGTCTGCAGCAGATTGGTATTATGTATACAACTGTGGGAAAAGCAGGGTTCATCACGGCGCTTTATATTGTGATCGTACCGATCCTTGGTATATTTATGAAGAAAAAGGTATCCTGGACTATCTGGATCAGCGTGGCAGTGGCGGTGATCGGCATGTATCTGCTCTGCATTACAGATGGCTTTTCTATCGGAACCGGTGATATCTATGTATTTTTATGCGCCATTGGATTTTCTTTCCATATTTTAGTGATCGATCATTTCTCACCAAAAGCGGACGGCGTGCTGATCTCCTGTGTGCAGTTCTTTGTGGCTGGAATTCTGGGAACAATTGTGGCTTTTGCAGTGGAGACACCGGATCTTAAGTCTTTGTGTGCAGCATGGGCGCCTGTGCTGTATGCAGGCATTTTGTCCAGTGGAGCTGGTTATACCCTTCAGATCGTAGGACAGAAGAATATGAATCCGGTGGTGGCGTCCCTGCTATTGAGCCTGGAATCGGTATTTTCCCTGATCGCCGGATGGATGCTTCTGGGTCAGAGGCTGTCAGTGAAGGAACAGTTTGGCTGCCTTCTGGTGTTCTGTGCGATTATCCTGGCACAGATTCCTGCTCCTAAAAAGCAAAAATAAAGGGGACCAGGTTTTACACTTCCAAGTAGAGAAAAATGATGGATTATGCTAAAATAAGATTAACAATCAGGAAAAGCGAGGTGCGGTGATGGTTCGAAGAATCTGTCCGATCTGTGATCAAATCATGAAATCTGCGCATTATTGCAGAAATTGTAAGTCGTTTGTCCGCAATCCCTATATCCGGGAGACGGATTACTATCTGAATGAGCGTCACCCGGCTTCAGAGGAACACTGTTCTTTCCATGATCCGTGGGAGGAAGAAAAGGGGCAGAAGCCTGCAAAAGCGGCTATGCCAAATGTTTCAGCGAACCGGCAGCGCAGCATCAATCCTAACGTATATGGAGGAGCCAAAGACCGCTCTGAACAGGCCCGTCAGGTGGCAGCTATGGCCAGAGGCGAGAGCCGGAAGACCACGAACCGGACGTCTATGATGAGTTCAGAGCGCACTCAGACTGTGATCAATGGAAAGGTGGTCAATGGAAATACGACAACCAAAAGGACAACCACCAGTAACCGTCAGAAGAACGGCGGCGGAATCCCTCTTCCAGTTATTTTATTTATTGTGGTGATCCTGTTAAATACCTGCGGAAGGATGTTTTGATGGAGATTTGGGTGCTGCGTTATTTTTTACATGTTTCTTCAATAGTAATCTTAAACAGGCGATAAAACTAGAAGAACTTCCGATGGATGATAAATGGCTTCTGAAATTTTTTTTCAGGAGCTTTTTCTATAAAATCATATATGCCTTTAGGGAATAGAAAAGTTTTCAAGCGAAAACCTTGACAACAAAACTTGGGGTTTTCATAATAGAAGAAATACAAAGCAGACAATAAACAATCAGTAAATGATTGGGAAAAATTCAAAGGTTACAGGACAGGGGAAGCCATTGTATGGGGTTCTGGAGACCATGGCGAGAAAGGGAAAAGAGACCCTATCGAAGGAAAGAGAGAAGTGAACATTATGTCAATCGAATTAAAGATCCTGGATCTGATCCAGATCCTGCATACACCGTTCTTGGATCGTCTGATGTGTTTCGTAACAAAGCTTGGCAATGCAGGAGCCATCTGGCTCCTGGCAGCAGCGATCCTGTTATTGATTCCAAAAACCAGAAAAACAGGGGCGGTTTTGGTGATGGCTTTACTCATAGATGCCATCTTATGCAATGGAATCCTGAAGCCTTTCATCGCCAGAATCCGCCCCTGTGATATCAATCCAGAGATCTCGCTATTGATCCAAAGACCCGATGATTTTTCCTTCCCATCCGGTCACACCGCAGCTGCTTTCACCACCGCAGCCGCTCTCTATTTCACTAGAGAGAAGAATCTGTGGAAATCAGCGCTGGTACTGGCTGTCTTAATTGCTTTTTCCAAATTGTATCTGTACGTTCATTATCCAACGGATGTACTTGGTGGAATCGCAGTGGGAGTGTTAGCAGGTTATGCAGGTTGGAGGATTATAAATCTAACTTCAAATCCCCGTCCTTAATCCATCCCATTTTCTGTAAGATCTCTCCAAACATCCAGGAAAGCACTGCCGGAAGAACGAAACAAACCATCAGAATTCCAATCCACATGTTAGAACCGCCTCCCATGGCAGTATAAATTCCAATCGGTCCTACCAGTCCGCAGGTTCCCATTCCGGCGCCCGCTGGAATATTCTCCAGATGGAACACCATCGTGGCTACTGGTCCCGTGACCATAGAAGCCAGTGTCGGAGGGAGCCATACCTTTGGATTCTTCACAATATTTCCCATCTGTAACATCGAAGTACCAAGTCCCTGGGCCAGCAGCCCGCCTACTCCATTTTCCCGGAAACTAAGTACTGCAAACCCGATCATCTGCGCACAGCATCCGGCGGTCGCAGCGCCGCCAGCCAGTCCATCCAGACTCAGCATAATACAGATCGCCGCACTGCTGATAGGCAGGGTCAGTGCGATACCGATCAGTGCAGACACCAGAATTCCCATAAAGAACGGCTGCATCTCCGTAGCGGTTTTTACCAGATTACCAAAGGCAGTCATGAATGCTGACACGCCAGGTCCCACAAACTGGGCGATCAGTACACCAGAGATGATCGTAACGCCAGGAGTCACTAAAATATCTACCCGTGTCTCTTTTGACACGATCTTACCAAGTTCCGTTGCCACAACTGTTGCTACCAGAGCGCCAACCGGTCCGCCAAGGGCATTTCCGGCAATACCGACAGTGGCTGCTGAGAATAATACCAGCTGTGGTGCCTTTAATGCGTAAGCGATCGAAACGCCCAGTGCAGCGCCAGTTGCGCTTTTGGCATAATCAGAAATGGTTGTAAAAATTTCAATTCCGGATTTTTCGCCGAGAGTGGCGAAGATGGTGCCGATCAGAAGAGAAGCGAAAAGGCCAAAGGCCATGGCTCCCAGGGCATCGATCAGATAAGTTTTCACGGTAATGTTGACATTCTTCCGTGCAAGAAATGCTTTGAAACGGCTTTGGGTCTGTTCCATGTGTCAAGTCTCCTTTTTCTTTTAATGAGGCAGTAACAGCGAAAGCCGTCTGCCGGATATGAGGTGGGATCTTACACACATTTGACTTCCCAGGGTCAAAGCAGTTTCCGCCATTTTACCATATTTTTCAGAAAAGACAATAGTTTGATAAAAAAATAACAAAAAATTTTTCTGCAATAAAGCTGAAAAGTGGTAGATTTTTTGCGGATTTTGTGAGAAAATAAAAAACCAGAATGGAATTGCAGTGGTAAAAGCGATTTCCCAGAATGATTGATACATCAGGAGGAAGATATGAAAATCAGAGATATGATCGGACAGGGCAAGCCAACCCTTTCTTTTGAAGTGTTCCCGCCAAAGACAGAGGCGAATTACGAATCTGTGGAGAAAGCAGCATTAGAGATCGGTAAGCTGCACCCATCTTTTATGAGCGTTACCTACGGCGCCGGTGGCGGTACCAGCAAATACACCGTCAGCATTGCAGATAAGATCCAAAGAGAATGTGGTGTTCCGACACTGGCTCATTTAACCTGCGTGTCCTCCACCAGAGAGCATGTACATAAGGTAGTGGAAGAGTTAAAAGAATATAACATTGAGAATATCATGGCGCTGCGGGGGGATATCCCAAAGGATGGGAATATCCAGAATGACTACCGCTATGCGTCCGAGCTGATCCGCGAGATCAGGGAGAGTGGTGATTTCTGCATTGGTGCAGCCTGCTATCCAGAGGGTCATGTGGAGTCTGTCAATAAGACTGAGGACATTCAGCATCTGAAAGAGAAGGTAGAAGCCGGTTGTGATTTCATCACTACCCAGATGTTTTTCGATAACAATACCTTATACAATTTCTTATACCGCATCCGCGAGAAAGATATCAAGGTTCCGGTAGTGGCTGGTATCATGCCGATCACTAACGCCGCACAGGTGGCAAGAAGTATCCAGATGTCTGGCTGTTATATTCCGGCCCGTTTTAAAGCGCTGGTTGACCGTTTTGGTGATAACCCGGCTGCTATGAAACAGGCAGGTATCGCATACGCTACTGATCAGATCATCGACCTGATCGCCAATGGTGTCAATGCGATCCATGTGTATTCCATGAACAAACCGGATGTGGCAGCACAGATCCAGGCAAACTTATCTGAAATTTTGTAACTATTAACATATGAATCTAAGAGAAACCTTCCGCTATCTGGGCTATCATGGACAGGAACCGGATGAAGCAGCGAAGAATCTGGCTGTGATCTGTTGGAAGGAACTGGAACAGGCTGCCACCCCCAGATCCTTTTACCGGGAGTATCCTCTGGAATTTACCGGAGATACTGGTATTGTGACTCCTGTTTTTGAAACCCAGAGTGCGAATTTACGAAAAAATTTAAAAGATTGTGAGAAACTTCTGGTTTTTGCGGCAACCTTAGGAGCCGGAGTGGATCATCTGATCCAGCGCTACACGAAGATCCAGATGAGCAAAGCTGTGATCCTTCAGGCAGCGGCAGCAGCTATGCTGGAGGATTACTGTGATGAGGTCAACGAGCAGATCCGGCGGGACTATGAGAGCCGGGGATTATATTTGAGACCTCGTTTCAGCCCTGGATATGGGGATTTTCCATTGTCCTGTCAGCCGCAGTTATTAGGCTGTCTGGAGGCAGGAAAGCGGATCGGAATCACATTGACAGACAGTTACCTGATGGCTCCGTCCAAGTCGGTGACAGCGGTGATCGGTGTCAGTCCGCTTTCCAGAATCTGTACGGTTAAGGGATGTGAAGCCTGTGGAAAAACAGATTGTACTTACAGAAGGGGATAAGCATGGGCATTTTAGAAGAGATCAGAAAAAGGAAGGTGTTCTGTGATGGCGGTATGGGAAGTCTTTTGCAGGCCAGAGGCTTAAAACCGGGTGAACTGCCGGAGACATGGAATGTGCTGCATCCGGAGATTTTAAAAGAGGTACATTTGGAATACCTGAAGGCAGGCTGTGACATAGTGACTACGAACACCTTCGGTGCAAACGGACTGAAATTTGGCAGTGAAGGAGAATTTTCTTTAAAAAACCTGGTCACAGCTGCAGTGGAGAATGCAAAAGCAGCCATCAAAGAGGCTGGTCATGGCTATGTGGCCTTGGATCTGGGTCCGACAGGCAAATTATTAAAACCGTTAGGTGATCTGGCATTTACCGATGCCTGTGATTTTTATAAAGAGGTCGTAAGCTACGGCGTAGAAGCCGGAGCAGATCTGGTATTGATCGAGACCATGAGCGATGGCTATGAGGCGAAAGCGGCAGTTCTGGCAGCGAAAGAAAGCTGTGATCTTCCGGTCTTTGCCACTATGATCTTTGACAGCAAGGGAAAACTGCTGACAGGTGGAAATGTAGAGTCAACCGTAGCGTTATTAGAGGGACTGGGCGTTGATGCTTTGGGCATCAACTGTGGCCTTGGTCCGGTCCAGATGATGGATATTTTAAAGGATATTTTAAAAGTAGTATCGGTTCCTGTTATTGTGAATCCAAATGCCGGACTGCCAAGAAGCGAGGGCGGAAAGACCGTTTATGATATAGATGCCGACGAATTTGCCAGATATATGGCACAGATCGCTGATATGGGCGCCAATGTGGTAGGCGGGTGCTGCGGAACCACACCAGAGCATATCAAAAAGACAGTAGAATTGTGCAAGGACAAGGTACAGGTGCTTCCAGAAGAGAAAAACCGTACGGTTATTTCTTCCTATTCCCAGGCAGTTGTGATCGATAAGAGTCCAGTCATTATTGGTGAGCGGATCAATCCGACAGGTAAAAGCAAGTTTAAACAGGCCTTAAGAGACCATAATTTAGAGTATATTTTAAGAGAAGGTGTGGCACAGCAGGATCACGGTGCCCATGTATTGGATGTCAATGTTGGCCTTCCGGAGATCGACGAGCCTTCCATGATGGAAGAGGTGGTGCAGGAGCTTCAGAGCATCATCGACCTGCCGCTCCAGATCGATACCTCTGATATTGAGGCTATGGAGCGGGCGCTGCGGATTTATAACGGAAAACCGCTGATCAATTCCGTCAATGGCAAGCAGGAGACCATGAAAGCCGTATTTCCACTGGTGAAGAAATATGGCGGTGTGGTAGTTGCCCTGGCGCTGGATGAGGGTGGAATTCCGGAGACGGCAGAAGGGCGAATTGCCATTGCGAAGAAATTATATGCCACAGCGGCAGAATATGGCATCAAACCAAAGGATATCATCGTTGACGCCCTGTGCCTGACGGTCAGCTCTGACAGCCAGGGAGCGCTGACTACGCTAGAGACGTTAAGAAGAGTGCGGGATGAACTTCACGGCAAGACCATTTTAGGTGTGTCCAATATTTCTTTTGGACTGCCGCAGCGTGAGATCATCAATGCGGCATTTTTCACCATGGCCATGCAGAATGGCTTAAGTGCAGCCATCATTAACCCGAATTCTGATGCCATGATGCGTTCTTATTATAGCTTCCGGGCACTGTCTGATTTAGATCCGCAGTGCGGCGACTATATCGCGGCTTACGGAGGCGCTGTCCAGGGAACCGGTATTGCTTCTCCGCTGACCGGTGCGGCTGCGGCCAAAAATGCAGGAACATCTGGTGGAGGAAAAACGGAACAGGGACTGGCAGAGAGTATTGTCCGTGGTTTAAAAGAACGGGCCATTGAGGCAGTAAAAGAACTGTTAGAGACCAGGGATTCTTTGGCCATTATCAATGAAGAGATGATCCCGGCCCTGGATCAGGTGGGGAAAGGCTTTGAGAAGGGAACAGTATTCCTGCCTCAGCTTCTCATGAGCGCAGAGGCGGCGAAAGCAGCATTTGAAGTGATCAAAGACCAGATGCAGAAGAGCGGCCAGACACAGGAGAAGAAAGGCACCATCATTTTAGCCACAGTGAAAGGTGATATCCACGATATTGGCAAAAATATCGTGAAGGTGCTTTTGGAGAACTACAGCTTTGAGATCATAGATCTGGGAAAAGATGTTCCACCGGAGAAGATCGTGGAGACAGCTATCGAAAAACATGTTCCATTAGTTGGTTTAAGTGCATTGATGACCACTACTGTGCCGAGCATGGAGGAGACCATTGCCCAATTGCGTAAATCCGCTCCATGGGTGAAGGTTATGGTAGGCGGCGCAGTTCTGACTGAGGATTATGCCAGAACGATTGGCGCCGACCGGTATTGTAAAGATGCCATGGCATCGGTGAACTATGCAGAAGAAGTGATAGGAGGCTGAAGGATGGAGAAAATCATGATTGACGCGATGGGAAAGCAGTGTCCAATTCCGGTTGTGATGATGAAGAAAGCATTGGATGGGCAGCCACAGGTTTCCTGTGCGGAGATTTTGGTAGATAATGAAATCGCAGTAAAGAATCTGGCCAAGTTAGCTAACAGCCAGAACTGCAGCTTCCAGTGGAAAAAACTCGAAGAAAAGAAATACCGGGTGGTATTGACCCGGAACAGCCAGAGTCTGGAGACTATGGAGGAGCAGATCAGTGAAAATGATCCTGGCGCAGCCCAGACCGTCTCAAACTGCTGTTTCCCAGAAGACAAGACAGTGGTTGCGATCAGCTCTGCTGCCATGGGCAATGGCAATGATGAACTGGGACACACACTGATGAATGGCTTTCTCTATGCCCTGAGCCAGTTAGAAAAACTTCCAGAGAAGATCCTTTTCTATAATGGAGGGGTTACCTGGACTACAGAAGGAAGCGATTCTCTGGAAGATCTGAAAACCATGGAAGAGCAGGGAGTGGAGATCCTTTCCTGCGGTACCTGCTTAAACTTCTATGGACTGACGGACAAATTAAAGGTTGGAAGTGTCACCAACATGTATGATATTGTGGAATCCATGGCAAAGGCGGATAAGGTCATTCACCCATAGCCACAGATGCCTGTCTCATGAGCTGGATCTCGGCTGCATAGCCATCCAGCTCATTTGGCGTTTCTAGGTAAAATGGCAGATGTTTTAAAAGCGGGTGGCATACCACACGGATCAGGGCAGCTTTACCGATCTGGCCTTCGCCGATACGGGCGTGACGGTCCTTGTGGGCACCGAAAGGGTTCAGACTGTCATTTAAATGGATGGCTTTCAGACGGTCCAGACCGATGACCCGGTCAAATTCCGCCAGAACATCATCGAGATGATTTACAATATCATAACCGCCGTCCCAGACGTGACAGGTATCTAAGCAGACACCCATATGACCGGATAACTCCACCCGGTCCAGAATCTGACGCAGTTCTTCAAAATTCCGGCCCACCTCACTGCCCTTTCCGGACATGGTCTCTAAAAGGACGGTGGTGTGCTGTTCTGGTTTTAAGATTTCATTTAACAGTTCAGCAATCTGTTCCACACCGGTTTCGGTGCCCTGTCCCACATGGCTTCCCGGATGAAAATTGTAGCAGCAGCCGGGTGTGGCCTCCAGACGGTTTAAATCGTCTGCCATGGTCAGTCTTGCAAATTCCCGGACAGACGGATCGGCAGAACAGGCATTCAGCGTATACGGCGCATGGGCTAGAATTTGCGAAATATCATGTTCTTTCGCGAAAGTCAGAAATGCTTCAATATCTTTCGGATCTAAAGACTTGGCCCTGGAGCCCCTTGGATTTCTGGTAAAAAACTGGAAGGTATTGGCGTCAATGGAGACTGCGGTCTTTGCCATGGCCAGATAACCTTTCGAGGAAGATAAGTGACAGCCGATTCTAAGCATAAAAACTCCTTTCGCTGGGCAGATATGAATGATGGTTCGCACGGTGCAAACACGCGAACAAAAAATGAGTCTGGTACTTGCCCATGATTTAGTATATACTGAAAAGCAGAAGGTTTCAATGCCCATGAGGACATGATCCAAAAACAAGAGAAGTAAAGGATGAAAATAAAATGAGAAAAATCTGGGGAATATTCCTGACAGCAGCCGTTCTTTTAAGTGGCTGTAAGCGGTACGATCCTGTTGAAACAACGGAAACTCCGCCTCCTGTGGTGGTGCAGGAGGAAAGTACAGGGAGCGGGACTTTGGAGACAGAGCAGGAGACCGAAGGCACTGCGGCTCCGGAACCGGTAGAGGTCACCACAGCCGAAGAACCAGAGCCGCCAGAGAGACGGCCTGTGAAAGTAAAAGGAATTTATTTATCTGCCCATGTGGCGGGAAATGAAGAAAAAATGCAGGAAATGATCCAGAAGATTGATGAAACGGAGATCAATGCCGTGGTCATTGACGTGAAGGACGATAACGGCCGGATCACTTTCCAGATGGATCAGCCGCTGGTAGAGGAGACCGGGGCGGTGGAAGCCTTTATCCCGGATATCCAGGGCCTGATGGATACCTTAAAAGAGCACAACATCTACACCATCGCAAGGGTGGTATCCTTCCGTGACCCGTATCTGGCAGAGAAAAAGCCGGAGCTGGCCTTAAAGCTGGCAGATGGCAGCCTCTACCGGGATAAGAAGGGTATGGCATGGGTCAATCCCTATAAGCAGGAAATGTGGGATTATCTGGTGGATGTGGGAATCCAGGCCCATCAGGTGGGCTTTGATGAGATCCAGTTTGATTATATCCGGTTTTCTACGGAAAAAGGAATTGGCGACGTGGTCTATGACGAAGCAGATGTAAGAGGACGGGATAAAAAGACTGTGATCACGGAGTTTGTCCAGTACGCCAGTGAAAAACTAAAAGATGAAGGCGCATTTGTGGCTGCTGATGTGTTTGGCGCGGTCATGGGAGGCGGTATCGATTCCGACACGGTGGGACAGTCCTACGGGGATATGGCAAACCAGCTGGATTATATCTGTCCGATGATCTATCCGTCCCACTATGGCGATGGTAATTTTGGTATCGAACACCCGGATACACAGCCTTATGACACTATTTTAGCGGCATTGCAGTTATCCAGAGAAGACCTGTCCGGCTATGAAACAGAGGGACAGGACCAGGCGGCAGTACGCCCATGGCTTCAGGATTTTACTGCATCCTATCTGAAAAATTATATTAAATATGGCAACGATGAGATCCGCGCCCAGATCCAGGCAGTCTATGACGCCGGATATGAGGAATGGCTCTTGTGGAGCGCTGCCTGCAACTATCATTGGGAGGCATTACATGATGGAGAGAATTCCGAAACCAGGTGAATTTTACAGACATTTTAAAAATAAATGGTACCAGATCATCACGGTCGCGACTCATTCGGAGACCGGAGAGAAGCTGGTGATCTACCAGGCTCTTTATGGTGATTTTGGTGTGTACGCAAGACCACTTTCCATGTTTGTCAGCGAAGTGGATCATGAAAAATACCCGGATGTGAAGCAGAAATACCGGTTTGAGCGGGTGGAGATGGCTGAAAGTCCGGCTGGAGAACCGGCTGGAAAAACGGATCACGATCTGACAGCAGCTTCTGTGGATGAACCAGGATCGGAGCAGGAATTAAGTCCTCTGCTTCTTCCGTTTGTCGAGGCAGACAGCATTGACCGGCAGCTGGAATTGCTCATGGCTATGACCGGAAAGATCGGTCAGAGAGAACTGGATATCCTCTATGTGGCTTTAGACCTGCCACAGCGTGGCGGCAGTGTGGAAGAGCAGATCCATGCCATCAGCCAGTATCTGGAGATGCAGAAACGTTTTGACGGAGGACGATTACGGTAAGCTATGACATTTAATATTGAAGAGGAATTAAAGAAGCTTCCGGCACAGCCAGGCGTCTATATCATGCATGACGCTACAGACCAGATCATCTATGTGGGAAAGGCCATCAGCCTGACCAACCGGGTACATCAGTATTTCCAGAGCAGCCGCAATAAAACTGCCAAGATCCAGAAAATGGTGTCTAAAATCGCCTGGTTTGAATACATTGTCACAGACTCGGAGTTGGAAGCCCTGGTGCTGGAGTGTAACCTGATCAAGGAGCACCAGCCACGCTATAACACCATGCTGAAGGATGATAAGGCTTATCCCTACATCAAGGTGACAGTTACGGAAGACTTTCCAAGGGTTTTATTTGCCCGTACCATGAAAAAGGACAAAAATAAATATTTTGGCCCTTACACCAGTGCGGGAGCAGTGAAAGATACGATTGATCTGATCCATAAATTATATAAGATCCGCACCTGCAGCCGAAATCTGCCGAAAGATATTGGAAAGGACCGTCCCTGCTTAAACTACCATATCAAGCAGTGCGACGCCCCGTGTCAGGGATACATTTCCAAAGAGCAGTATGCGGAGTCTGTAAACCAGGCTTTGGAATTCTTAAATGGCCGTTATGACAGTGTTTTAAAGATGTTAGAGAAGAAGATGATGGATGCTTCCGATGCCATGGATTTTGAAAAGGCCATTGAATACCGGGATCTGCTGGAAAATGTAAAAAAAGTAGCCCAGAAGCAGAAAATCACCAGCAGCAGTATGGAAGACCGTGACATTATCGCGATGGCGAAGGACGAAACCGATGCTGTGGTGCAGGTATTCTTCGTCAGGGAAGGCAAATTGATCGGAAGAGATCATTTCCACGTAACCGTAGGAGCGGATGAGGGGCAGAAAGAGATTCTTACCAGCTTTGTGAAGCAGTTTTATTCTGGAACGCCGTTTGTGCCACGGGAGTTGTGGGTGCAGACAGAGCTGGATGACGCAGAGACCATCGCCTCCTGGCTGGAATTAAAGAGAGGCCAGAAGGTAAAGCTTGTGGTGCCGCAGAAAGGTGAGAAAGAGCGCCTGGTGGAGCTGGCTGAGAAAAATGCCAGACTGGTGCTGTCACAGGATAAAGAAAAGATCAAACGGGAGGAGCTTCGTACCATTGGTGCCATGAACCAGATCGGTGCGCTGATCGGTTTAGAACGGGTACGCCGGGTAGAGGCTTACGATATTTCCAATACCAGCGGTATGGAGTCGGTTGGTTCCATGATCGTGTACGAAGATGGAAAGCCAAAACGCAGTGATTACCGTAAATTCAAGATCCAGACAGTGAAAGGACCAAATGATTATGCTTCCATGCGGGAGGTACTGACCAGGCGGTTCAGTCATGGCCTGGAGGAGGCAAGGACTCTGGAGGAAAAAGGAATGGATACGTCCTTTGGCAGCTTTACCCGTTTTCCGGATCTCCTGATGATGGATGGCGGTCGTGGACAGGTAAACATTGCTCTGGAGGTTTTGGGGGAACTGGGCCTGGAAATTCCGGTCTGCGGTATGGTAAAGGATGATAATCACCGGACCAGAGGGTTATATTATAATAATGTGGAAGTGCCGATTGACAGACATTCCGAAGGCTTCCGTCTGATCACCAGGATCCAGGACGAGGCCCATCGTTTTGCCATCGAGTACCATCGGAGCCTGCGGGCAAAAGGTCAGGTAAAGTCCATTCTGGACGATATTCCGGATATCGGACCGGCCAGAAGAAAAGCGCTGATGCGTCAGTTCCAGTCCTTAGAAGCGGTCAAAGAGGCAACTCTGGAAGCATTGATGGAAGTGCCTGGCATGAACCGGAAATCCGCAGAGAGTGTGTATCAGTTTTTCCATTAAAGGATTCTAAGTGACAAGAGAAGGAAACTGTGGTAAAATTGTAATAAAAATGCGGACGGTTTTTCAAAAAAGAAAATGACCGCCACGGAATTCAATAAGGAGACAAACATATGTACGGGGTAACGATTCAGGAATTGATCGATAAAATGAAAATGAAAAATGTAACACCGGAGATCGATGTGGAGAAGATCGTTCTGACACATCCGGATGTGAACCGTCCGGCATTGCAGTTGGCTGGATTTTTTGATCATTTTGATAAGGACCGTGTTCAGATCATCGGTTATGTGGAGCAGGAATATATTCGCCAGATGGCTCCGGAGCGCAGACGGGAGATGTATGACAAGCTGTTGGCAGAGAAGATCCCTTGTCTGGTATACAGTCGTAGCCAGATGCCGGATGAGGATATGCTGGAGCTGTGCAACCATTACGATGTACCATGTATGGTTTCCGACATGAGTACTTCCGATCTGATGGCAGAGGTCATCCGTTGGTTAAAAGTAAAACTGGCTCCATGCATCACCATCCATGGCGTATTAGTTGATGTATTTGGTGAAGGTGTCCTGATCATGGGCGAGAGCGGAATTGGTAAGAGTGAGGCGGCTCTGGAGCTGATCAAGCGCGGACACCGTCTGGTGACCGATGACGTTGTGGAGATCCGTAAGGTCAGCGATGAGACTTTAGTTGGTACAGCTCCGGATATTACCAAGCATTTCATTGAGCTTCGCGGTATCGGAATCATTGATGTAAAGACCCTGTTCGGTGTTGAGAGTGTAAAAGACACCCAGAATATCAACTTAGTCATCAAGCTGGAAGAGTGGGACAAAGATAAAGAATACGATCGTCTGGGACTGGAAGACCAGTATACAGAGCTTTTGGGCAATCAGGTTGTTTGTCACTGCATCCCGGTCCGTCCAGGCCGTAACCTGGCAGTTATTGTTGAGACTGCTTCCATCAACCACCGTCAGAAGATGATGGGTTACAACGCAGCCAAAGAGCTTTACCGGAGAGTTCAGGAAAATCTGACGAAAGGAAGGTAAGCCTTTTGATGATGGATTTTGAGAAAAGACTGACAGAAATCGCCGGGGCGGCTAATGTAAAACTGGAAGAGCCGATGAAGAATCACACGACCTTCCGCATCGGCGGTCCGGCCCGGTACTTTGTGACACCGGAGAATGCGGACGCACTGATCCTGGTGATCGGTCTTTGCCGTGGCGAAGAGAAACCATTTGCGGTGATCGGTAATGGAAGTAATCTTTTGGTCAGCGATCAGGGATACCAGGGGGTGGTGATCTCCACAGAGAAGCTGGATCACTGTCAGGTGGAAGGAAATCAGATCCGTGCGGGGGCAGGGGTAAAACTGGCCCGCATGGCAAAACAGGCATTAGAGCATGGCCTCGCAGGCTTAGAATTTGCCGCAGGCATTCCGGGAACCGTGGGTGGCGCTTTAGTCATGAATGCAGGCGCCTATGGCTCAGAGATGAAGAATGTTCTGGTGGATGCGGTTCTGTTGACAAAAGACGGGGCTGTGATCCGGCGGACTGGAGAAGAACTGGAACTGGGATACCGGACCAGCAATATCCCGACAGAAGGACTGACAGTACTGGAAGCAGAAGTCCGGTTACAACCAGGAGATAAAACAGAGATCTTACGTGTGATGAATGATCTGGCTGCGAAACGGAGAGAAAAGCAACCGTTGGAATATCCAAGTGCGGGAAGCACTTTTAAACGGCCGGAAGGCTATTTTGCAGGAAAACTGATTGATGATGCAGGACTTCGGGGATTCCAGGTAGGCGGTGCCCAGGTTTCGGAGAAGCATTGTGGTTTTGTGATCAACCGGAATCAGGCTACAGCTGCTGATGTTGAAGAATTATGCCATCAGGTAGCAGAAAAAGTGAAAGAACAGTCGGGCGTTGATCTTGAGATGGAGATTAAGCGCCTGGGCTGATCAACAAAAGGGAATGACAGGATAAGGGGGCATCTTTGATGAAGCTGGTGATTGTGACAGGTATGTCCGGCGCAGGAAAGACCGTGGCATTGAAAATGATGGAGGATATGGGGTATTACTGTGTGGATAATCTTCCCATTCCTTTGATCGAGAAATTTGCGGAGCTGGCGCTGGGAAACAACCAGGGCCTGTCTAATCAGGTGGCCCTTGGAATCGATATCCGCAGTGGACAGGAACTGCCGCTTCTGGATAAGATCCTGGAACGGTGGAGAACGGATGGAATCCCATTTGAAATCCTGTTTTTGGATGCCAGCGATGAGGTGCTGCTGAAGCGTTATAAAGAGACCAGAAGAAATCATCCATTAGCAGGCGCAGGACGGATTGATGAGGGAATAAAAAAGGAACGGGAATGTCTGGCCTTCTTAAAGAAGCAGGCCAATGTGATCCTGGATACCAGTATGCTTCTCACCAAGGAGCTTCGCCAGGAATTGGAAAAAATTTATATGGAAGATGGTACTTATGACAATTTATTTGTCACAGTCATGTCTTTCGGGTTCAAGTACGGGATTCCGGCAGATGCGGATCTGGTCTTTGATGTACGTTTTTTGCCAAATCCCTATTATGTAGAGAATCTCCGGCCGAAGACCGGAGAGGAGAAAGAAATCCAGGATTATGTAAAGCAGGGAGGAACCGCTGATATTTTTCTTGGAAAACTTTATGACATGCTGGACTTTTTAATCCCGAATTATGTACTGGAGGGAAAAAACCAGCTGGTGATCGGTATTGGCTGTACAGGAGGAAAGCACCGTTCCGTTACCATTGCCAATGCTGTGTGTGAGCATTTAAAGCAGCAAAAAGGGCTTGGCGTGAAACTGTATCACCGGGATATTGAGAAAGATAATAAGAGAAAATAACTGAGGTGACAGAATGTCCTTTTCAGCAAAAGTAAAAGATGAACTGTCCAGACAGATCAGTCCGGCCAGACATTGTCAGATCGCAGAAATGGCGGCGATCATCAGCCTCTGCGGAAAGATCGAAATTGATGAAAATGATCATTTTTGTATTAAAATCCATACAGAAAATGCTGCAGTTGCAAGAAAGTACTTTACATTATTGAAAAAAACATTTAATATAAGTACTGATGTGGTAATTCGGCATAATGCATATCTGAAGCGAAATCGTACTTATGCGGTTGTCGTAAGTGATGATGAGGAAGCCAGAAGGATCCTGGTGACAACAAAACTTCTTGACGAACATGGAGAAGTAGGAGAGAATTTGTCTGTGGTCAAGAATCTGGTTATTCAGAATCCGTGCTGCAGGCGCGCATTTTTGCGTGGCGCGTTTTTAGCGGCTGGTTCGATCAGTGATCCGGAGAGGTCTTATCATTTTGAGATTGTGTGTACGGCGGAAGCGAAGGCCCATCAGCTTCAGGACATCATAAAGACTTTTGGCATGGAAGCCAAAATCGTGATGCGGAAAAAGTATTATGTTGTCTACATAAAAGAAGGAAGCCAGATTGCAGATATTCTAAAAGTGATGGAAGCACCGATATCTCTGATGGAACTGGAGAATATCCGGATCTTGAAGGAGATGCGGGGCAGTGTTAACCGTCAGGTGAACTGTGAGACGGCTAATATCAATAAGACAGTATCTGCGGCAGTGAAGCAGATCGAGGATATTGTCTATATTCGTGATACGATTGGTTTCGAAGGGCTTCCAGAGAATCTGGAGGAGATCGCGAAAGCTCGTCTGGAACGTCCAGAGGCAACTCTGAAGGAGCTGGGTGAAGGATTGGATCCGCCGGTTGGTAAATCAGGGGTAAATCACCGGCTGAGAAAATTAAGTATTCTTGCGGCTGATTTAAAAGAGAAACGGTCTGAACAGTGATAGGATACTGCACCGGAATGACAGTCAGGTCATTCAGAGAAATGAGGAGGAAAATTATGATTAAGAAAACCATTGCAATCGAACTGGAAACTGGTCTGGAGGCAAGACCTGTGGCTATGTTAGTGCAGGTTGCAAGCCAGTATGACAGCAATATTTATGTGGAATGTGGAACCAAGAGAGTCAATGCGAAGAGTATTATGGGTATGATGACCCTTGGACTGGTTCCAGGAGAACAGGTAACCGTTACCGCAGATGGCGCTGATGAAGAGAAGGCCATCGAAGGTATTGAGAAATATTTGACAGAGGGTTGAGATTAATCATTTTTTGTAATTGTTTAGCAGGTCCGTGCGATCGTGCTGACCAGAAGCAAACATGGGCTGGAAATACAAGAAAGGATTCTGCAGTGCGGACAGGTTCACGCCCTGCAGGATTCTTTTTTCGTTTCATAGAAATAGTATGGAACAAAAAACGTAACGAGAGAATCGCATAGCGGCGGTGAGAAAGTATGCCGCAAAGGCAGCCAGCCGCAGGCGATCATGATGAGAAAGGGGGAGAAGCAGTATGGCATTTACGCATCTGCATGTTCATACGGAATATAGTCTGCTTGATGGTTCCAGTAAGATCAAAGAGCTGGTTGCCAGGGCGAAAGAACTTGGTATGGACAGCATGGCCATTACGGACCATGGTGTCATGTACGGTGTGATTGATTTTTACCGGGCAGCCAGAGCAGTAGGGATAAAGCCGATTATTGGATGTGAGGTCTACGTGGCGCCAGGTTCCCGTTTTGACCGGGAAGCATCTAGCGGGGAAGACCGTTACTACCATCTGATCCTGCTGGCGGAAAACAATCAGGGTTATCAGAACCTGATGAAGATCGTCTCTAAAGGATTTGTAGATGGATTTTATTATAAACCACGTGTGGATTTAGAGATTTTAAGACAGTACCATGAGGGAATCATTGCCTTAAGTGCCTGTCTTGCAGGTGAGGTGCAGCGTTACCTGGAGAGAGGGCTGTACCAGCAGGGAAAGGAGGCTGCCCTGCGGTATGAAGAGATTTTTGGAAAGAATAATTTCTTTCTGGAGCTGCAGGATCACGGGATTCCGGCACAGAAGACCGTTAACCAGGCGTTGCTGCGGATGTCAGCGGAAACCGGTATCGAATTAGTTGCGACAAACGATGTTCATTATACATTTGCGGAGGACGCAGTTCCCCATGATATCCTGCTCTGTATCCAGACAGGCAAGAAGGTCACGGACGAGAACCGGATGCGTTATGAAGGCGGCCAGTTCTACTGCAAATCTGAAGATGAGATGCGGGCTCTTTTTCCATATGCCCAGGAGGCACTGGATAATACCCATAAGATCGCAGAACGCTGTAATGTGGAGATCGAGTTTGGCGTGACCAAGCTGCCGAAATTTGATGTGCCGGATGGTTATGATTCCTGGTCTTATCTGAATAAACTATGCGATGAAGGTCTGCAGAAGCGTTATCCGGACGATGACGGTACCTTGCGGAAGCGTCTGGACTATGAATTAAATGTCATTCATACCATGGGTTATGTGGATTATTTCCTGATCGTGTGGGATTTTATCCACTTTGCGAGGACCAATGATATCATGGTAGGTCCTGGACGAGGTTCTGCGGCTGGAAGTATCGTTTCCTATTGTCTGGAGATCACGAATATCGATCCAATCCGCTATCATCTGCTGTTTGAACGTTTCCTGAATCCGGAACGAGTGTCTATGCCAGATATTGATATCGATTTCTGTTTCGAACGGCGTCAGGAAGTGATCGACTATGTGGTCCGCAAATATGGGAAAGACCAGGTAGTCCAGATCGTTACCTTTGGTACGCTGGCAGCGAAAGGTGTCGTCCGGGACGTAGGCCGTGTACTGGATATTCCTTATGCCCGCTGTGATGCGATCGCCAAGATGATCCCCAATGATCTGGGAATGACCCTGGAAAAAGCATTAAAAGCCAGTCCGGACTTGAAAAAAGCTTATGATGAAGATCAACAGGTGAAATATCTGATCGACATGTCCAGGCGTCTGGAAGGACTGCCAAGGCATACCTCCATGCATGCGGCAGGTGTTGTCATCAGCCGTACTTCTGTAGATAACTATGTTCCGCTGTCCCGCGCGGCAGACGGGACCATTACCACCCAGTTTACCATGACAACCTTGGAAGAACTGGGACTTCTGAAAATGGATTTTCTGGGATTGCGTACTTTAACGGTGATCCAGAATGCAGTAAAACAGGTAGAACACAACTATGGCGTCCATCTGGAGATGGAGAAGATTGATTACAATGACAAACAGGTACTGGAATCGATTGGAACCGGTAAGGATGAGGGCGTGTTCCAGTTAGAGAGTGGCGGTATGAAGAGCTTCATGAAGGAATTAAAGCCGGAGAATCTTGAGGATATCATTGCCGGAATCTCCCTTTACCGTCCGGGTCCGATGGATTTTATTCCGAAGTATTTAAAGGGCAAAAATGACCGGGCTGCCATTACCTATGACTGCCCGCAGCTAGAGCCGATCCTGGGACCGACCTATGGCTGCATCGTTTATCAGGAGCAGGTTATGCAGATTGTAAGAGATCTGGCTGGTTACACCATGGGCCGGAGCGATCTGGTACGCCGTGCCATGTCCAAGAAGAAGACGGCGGTGATGGAGAAGGAGCGCCAGAACTTTGTTTACGGCAATGATGAGGAGGGCGTGAAAGGCTGTATCCGCAATGGGATTGATGAAAAAACAGCGAATCAGATCTATGATGAGATGATCGATTTCGCCAAGTATGCCTTCAACAAATCTCATGCGGCCTGTTATGCGGTGGTCTCTTATCAGACGGCTTTTTTGAAATATTACTATCCGAAGGAATTTATGGCGGCGTTGATGACCTCTGTCCAGGATAATACAGCGAAAGTTTCTGAGTATATTTTAACATGCCGTCAGATGGGAATCGGGATTCTGCCGCCGGATATCAATGAGGGCTATAGTGGATTTACTGTTTCCGGTGAATCCATCCGTTATGGTCTTTCTGCCATCAAGAGCGTCGGCCGGTCGGTGGTAGAGCAGATCATCAAGGAACGGGAAAATGGAGGACCCTTCCGTTCAATGGATGATTTTGTGGAGCGGATGAGTAATAAGGAGGTCAACAAACGGACGCTGGAGAACTTCATCAAAGCAGGAGCCCTGGATTCGCTCCCGGGCAACCGCAGGCAGAAGTGCATGGTAGCCCCTGAGATGTTGGATCAGAAAAATAAAGAAAAAAAGAGTGTTATGGAAGGTCAGATGTCTCTTTTCGACTTTGCAGCAGAAGACGATAAGAAAAATTTCCAGATCACATTTCCAAATGTGGAAGAATTTAAGAAGGAAGAGCTTCTGGCTTTTGAAAAAGAAACCCTTGGTATCTATGTCAGCGGTCATCCGATGCAGGAGTATGAGCAGGTGTGGAAACAGAATATCACTGCAGCGGCTATCGATTTCATGGTGGATGAAGAGACTGAAAAAGCCAGGGTGGAAGATAATTCCAGAGTGACCATAGGCGGAATGATCACAGGAAAACTGGTGAAAACAACCAGAACCGGGCAAATGATGGCTTTTATTACCCTGGAAGATCTGACTGGTTCTGTGGAAGTGATTGTGTTCCCGAAGGATTTTGAAAAAAACCGGGAATTTCTGGAGGAAGAACAGAAAATTTTTGTCCAGGGACGTGTTTCCGTAGGAGATGATCCGGCAGGCAAACTGGTGTGCGAGAAACTGATCCCGTTTCAAGCGCTTCCCAGACAGTTATGGCTGCAGTTTGCGGATAAGGAGGTGTATGACCAGAAACAGGAACTGGTAATGAATGCCCTTCGTTCCTGGGAAGGGCAGGATCAAGTGGTGATCTATCTGGCAAAAGAACGTGCCAAGAAGGTACTTCCGGCCAACTGGAGGGTGAGCTGTGATGCAGAACTGTTAAGGAATCTGTATCAGATACTTGGTGAAAAAAATGTCAGAGTCGTACAAAAAAGTATTGAAAGTGTTCGGAAAATGAATTAAAATAGGTAATGGATTTTATTACAGTTCAGGAGGCGGAATAACATGGCAAGTAAAGTAAAGACAATCGGTGTGCTGACCAGCGGCGGTGATGCGCCAGGCATGAACGCGGCGATCCGTGCAGTCGTTCGCACCGCAATCAATAAAGGAATTAAGGTTAAAGGTATCATGAGAGGCTACGCAGGTCTTCTTCAGGAGGAGATCGTAGATATGGAGTCCACCAGCGTTTCTGAGATCATTAACCGAGGCGGTACTATTCTTTACACTGCAAGATGTATGGAATTCACCACCCCTGAAGGGCAGAAGCGAGGCGCTGAGATCTGCAAGAAGCATGGCATTGACGGCATGGTTGTGATCGGCGGTGACGGATCATTCCGTGGAGCCGGTAAGTTATCGACACTGGGCGTGAATACCATTGGCATTCCGGGAACCATTGACTTAGACATTGCATGTACAGATTATACCATTGGTTTTGATACAGCCGTGAACACAGCGATGGAAGCAATTGATAAAGTGCGTGATACTTCTACTTCTCATGAGCGGTGCAGTATTATTGAGGTTATGGGCCGCCGGGCCGGATACATTGCTTTATGGTGCGGCATTGCCAATGGCGCAGAAGACATCCTTCTTCCGGAGCGTTATGACGGTGATGAACAGATGCTGATCAACCGCATCATCGAGAACCGTAAGATCGGTAAGAAACATCATATCATCATCAATGCAGAGGGTATCGGCCATTCTACTTCCATGGCAAGAAGAATCGAGGCTGCGACCGGTATTGAGACCAGGGCGACCATCCTGGGTCACATGCAGCGTGGCGGTACACCAACCTGTAAAGACCGTGTTTACGCATCCATCATGGGCGCAAAGGCAGTGGAACTTCTGGCAGATGGTAAGAGCAACCGCCTGGTGGCATATAAGCATGGTGAATTTGTGGATTTTGATATCCAGGAAGCACTGGTGATGACCAAGGACATTCCGGAAGACCAGTATCGGATCAGCAAGATGTTAACAAGATAAAGGAGTCATTCATTATGGATATAGGGAGGTTCTGCATAGCAGGATCTCCTTATTTTGATATGATACCAGGGCAAAGGTCGAAAATTCAATGCAGGCTTGCATGTAAAAGGATTGTGAAGCGCAAAGCGCATAGCAATCCAGGGACCTTATAGATAAAAAGGAGAAATAACATGGATGAAAAGATCGTGCTCTGCGGAGCTAATTCTTATCAGCAGAAATATTATTTTAATTCACAGTTCAAGGCATTGCCGGAGAATATCCGTCAGGAACTGCAGATCATGTGTGTATTATTTACGGAGGATGTGGGAGGAATCCTGACTCTGGAATTTGACAAGGATGGGAATCTGGAATTCCAGGTTTCCGCAGAAGAGGGGGATTACCTTTTTGATGAGATCGGAAGCGGTTTGAAGATCCGTCAGTACCAGTTAGAAAAAAGGGAATTGTTAGAATCCCTGGAGTTATTCTACCGGGTAGTGTTTCTGGGAGAAAGTATTGAGGATCAGGAATGAAGCTAAAGATTGGAAATGTTGAATTGGAGAACAATCTGATCTTAGCTCCTATGGCAGGAGTGACAGATCTTCCGTTCCGGTTATTATGCAAGGAGCAGGGCTGCGGACTGATGTATACGGAGATGGTCAGCGCGAAAGCCATTTTGTATAAGAATAGAAATACAGGCCCTTTGATGGAGGTACGGCCAGAAGAAGAGCCGGTAGCGCTGCAGTTATTCGGTTCAGATCCGGAGATCGTCAGCGATATCGCTGCTCAGGTGGAGGATGGGCCTTATGCTTTTATTGATATTAACATGGGCTGTCCGGTTCCCAAGATTGTAAATAACGGAGAGGGATCGGCTCTGATGAAGAATCCAAAACTGGTGGAGGAGATCTTAACGGCTCTGGTAAAGAAGGTAAAAAAGCCAGTAACTGTGAAATTCCGCAAGGGCTTTGATGATGACCATATCAATGCCGTGGAGATTGCCAGGATCGCGGAAAGCTGCGGCGTGTCTGCAGTTGCAGTCCACGGACGGACCAGAGCCCAGTTTTATTCCGGAAAAGCAGACTGGGATATCATCCGCCAGGTAAAAGAGGCAGTGAAGATCCCAGTGATCGGAAATGGTGATATTTTTACACCGGAGGATGCAAAACGGATGCTTTATGAGACCGGCTGTGATGGTCTGATGATTGCCAGAGGCGCCAAGGGAAATCCATGGATCTTCTCCAGGACCCTTCATTACCTGGAAACAGGGGAACTGTTGGGACCGCCGGACAAAGAAGAGCTAAAGGAAACGATCCTGCGTCACGCCCAGCTTCAGATCCAGTTTAAGGGTGAGTATCTGGGACTCTGTGAGATGCGGAAACATTTATCTTGGTATACGGTTGGTCTGCCTCATTCTTCTTCTCTGAGAAATGATGTGAACCAGACGGAGACATGGGAAGATTTCTACAACCTGATTCAGAGCCGTATTTAGAAAAAGGCAGGAAATGCCTACCGGTGTATAGTAACAGCGATTCTGGTTTTGTCCGTAACAAAAGTGAAAAAAGGGGATGACACAATGGTAAAAAAATGGCAGATCACAATCCCAGAATTAACGGGGGATATTACAAGAAATGCGTATGTGTACCTTCCGGAATCTTATGACCGGGAACCAGAGCGGAGATATCCGGTGCTTTATATGTTTGATGGCCACAATGTGTTTTTTGACTGGGATGCCACTTATGGAAAAAGCTGGGGCATGAAGGAATACATGGATTTTACTGGAACCCAGCTGATCATTGCAGCAGTGGAATGCAACCGGAGTCCGGAAAATGGACGGCTTTCGGAGTATTCTCCTTATGATTTCCAGGCACCGGAATTAGGTAAATTCAAGGGCCGTGGTGATGAGACCATGAACTGGTTTATCAAGGTGTTCAAGCCTATGATCGATCGGGATTACCGGACCCTTCAAGATAGAGAACATACGTTCATTGCCGGAAGCTCCATGGGAGGACTGATGAGCCTGTATGCGGTGTTGCAGTATAATCAGGTATTTTCCAGGGCTGCGGCGCTTTCACCATCTGTATGGGTGGCGCCGGTGAAGCTGAGAAAACTGGCAAAGGAAGCAGAACTTCTTCCAGATACGATCATTTACATGGATTATGGTTCTGAGGAAGGAGATTTCCGCCCCCAGGTGATTCAGAAATTTTCCCGGATTTTGTCCACACTGATGGATCGCGGTGTGATGGCTTCTGGACGGATCGTTCCAGGGGGAACTCATTGCGAGGCGAGCTGGGAGAAACAGCTTCCATTTTTTATGAATACGTTGATGTATGGATACCAGGAAAACTAGTCGGTAAAAGATCATTCGATGCTTACGATTTTGTGAAATCAGGCCCAGAAGGCCGCTGAGTGCACCTGCATCGCATGAAAAGGGAGGATAATGGTATGGAAATGAATTATTACAAAAGCTACAGCCCTGCTCTTGGGCGTGACATGGAGTGTAAAGTATATGGTCACAAAGGCCGGCCGGTGCTTTTTATTCCCTGTCAGGATGGAAGGTTTTACGATTTTGAAAATTTCCACATGACAGATACCTGGGCGCCGTGGATCGAGTCCGGGGAAGTCATGGTATTTGCCATCGACACCGTCGATCAGGAGACCTGGTCTGATACCAAGGGAGATCCTTACTGGCGGATCCGCAGATACGAACAGTGGTTGGACTATATTACGGATGAGCTGGTTCCATTTATGAGAAATATGGTCAATGATCGCAATGGCTGGAGCGGATATCCCGGAATCATGGTGTTTGGGTGCAGTCTGGGGGCTACTCATGGGGCGAATCTTTATTTCCGCCGTCCGGATCTGTTCGACCGGCTTCTTGCTTTAAGCGGTCTGTATTCCACGGAGTATGGATTTGGCTCTTATATGGACGAGGTAGTGTACCGGAACTCCCCGATCCGCTATCTGGGGGATATGCCGGAGGATCATCCATTTATCCAGCTTTACAACCTGAAAAAGGCAGTGATCTGTGTGGGACAGGGTCCGTGGGAACTGCCGGAATCCACCAGACAGCTGGATCGGATCTTAAAGGCGAAGAAAATCGATGCCTGGGTGGACTACTGGGGCTATGACTGTTCCCATGACTGGTACTGGTGGTATAAGCAGGTAGAGTATTTCCTGCCGTATTTATTAAATGAGGTGTGATCATGAAAAATGTAGTTTTTCTTTCCCCAAACTTTCCAACCAACTACTGGCAGTTCTGCCGGGAATTAAAGAAAAATGGCATGAATGTTCTGGGAATCGGCGATCAGCCATATGATGAACTGAGCCAGGATCTGAAAGAGAACCTGACAGAATATTATAAGGTGAGTAAACTGGAAAATTATGATGAAGTTTACCGGGGCGTGGCATTTCTGATCTTTAAATATGGTCCTATCGACTGGCTGGAATCCAACAACGAGTACTGGCTGGAACAGGATGCTAAGCTGCGAACTGCTTTTCACATTACCAGTGGATTTCAGGAGAGTGATATGCCACGGATCAAATTCAAATCCGGTATGAAGGAGTTTTATCAGAAGGCCGGAATTCCGACGGCCCGTTACCATATGGTGGATGATTTTGACGGATGCATGGAGTTTATCAAGATGGTTGGCTGGCCGGTGATCGTAAAACCAGATAATGGTGTGGGGGCTTCCCATACCTATCGGTTATCCGACGAGCAGGAATTGAAAAACTTTCTTTCAGAAAAAGAGACGGATGTTTCTTATATTATGGAAGAATTTATTTATGCAGAGATCAACTCCTATGATGCTATCATTGATTCTCATGGAGAGCCGCTTTTTGAGACAGGCAATATTACACCGATCTCAATTATGGATATCGTCAACAATGAGGATAATGCGATCTTTTATATTCTGAAGGATCTGCCGGAAGATACCAGAAAAGCTGGCCGGGCAACGGTGAAGAGCTTTGGAGTCAAGAGCCGGTTTGTTCATTTTGAGTTTTTCCGTCTGACGAAGGATCAGGAGGGTCTTGGCAAAAAGGGAAGTATTGTGGCGTTGGAGGTTAATATGCGTCCGTGCGGCGGATTTACCCCGGATATGATGAATTTTGCCCACAGTCTGGATGTGTATAAGATCTGGGCAGATATGATCGCTTTTGACAAAACAGAGGTGCGGTCAAAAGGCCATGCTTACTGTGCATTTGCCGGCCGGAGGGATGGAAAACATTTTGTATACGATGACGCCCAGATCAGGGAGAAATACCGCTTCAACCTGAAGATGGATCAGCGGCTGCCGAAAGCATTGGCGGAGGCCATGGGAGATCAGATGTATGTGGCACTCTTTAAGACCAAGAAAGAGATGGATAAATTTTATCATGACATTTTGAAGTGTAAGGCATCCGTTTAACATGTCGAAAAGTCACAGATCCCCTATGCTTTGAATCCTTGACAAGCAGACACGCATAAGATATAATATTTTGAATGTATGGGCATTTGAAATATGCACTGAGACTTAAGATTTGTGACATTCAATCAATATAAGAACCAAAAGAGAGGTAGACAGTTATTATGGCAGAAAAGAAGAACATTTTAACCTATGCAGGATTAAAACAGTATGAGGATGAACTTCAGAATCTGAAGGTATTCCGCAGAAAAGAAGTTGCCCAGAAGATCAAAGAGGCAAGAGAACAGGGTGACTTATCCGAGAACGCAGAGTACGATGCAGCAAAAGATGAGCAGAGAGACATCGAACTTCGTATCGAAGAGCTGGAGAAACTGTTAAAGAACGCTGAGGTAGTTGTAGAAGATGAGATCGATCTGGAGAAGATCAGCGTTGGCTGCCAGGTAAAAGTTCTGGAGATGGATGAGGACGAGGAGATGGAATTCCGTATTGTGGGATCTACTGAGGCAAACAGCCTTCAGAACAAGATTTCCAATGAGTCCCCGGTCGGCCATGCACTATTAGGTAAAAAAGTTGGCGATGTGGTTGACGTTGAGACACAGGTTGGCGTGATTCAGTACAAGGTTCTGGAGATTCAGAGAGTATCATAATTGATACCAGGGTCAAAAGGTCAGAAGTCTGACGCACGTAGTGCGGAGCAATCCGGTATCAGAATATAAGAACGAAGGAGTAAAAAAGATGGCACAGCAGCAGAACAAGCAGGAACAGGATATCCACCAGCTGTTAAAGGTACGCCGCGAGAAACTGTCCGAATTACAGAACGCAGGCAAGGATCCATTCCAGATTACCAAGTATGACCAGACCCATCATTCTGCAGAAGTAAAGTCCCTTTATGAGGCTCATGAGGCAGAGATTCTGGCAGGCAGAGCGCCTCTGAATACAGAAGGTATGGATGAGGCACAGGCAAGAGAGGCATTAAACGCTGATTATAATGAAAGAAGAGCGATCATGGACGCGCAGCCGATCCATGTTTCCATCGCTGGACGTATGATGTTCAAACGTGTGATGGGTAAGGCTTCTTTCTGTAATATCCGTGATCTTCAGGGAACCATTCAGGTTTATGTGGCAAAAGATGCGATTGGCGAAGAATCATATGCAGACTTTAAGAAATCCGATATTGGCGATATTTATGGTGTAGAGGGATATGCGTTCCGTACCAAGACGGGTGAAGTATCCATTCACGCAGAGAAGATGACGCTGTTAAGCAAGAGCCTACAGATTCTTCCAGAAAAATATCATGGAATTACCGATACCGATATGCGTTATCGTCAGAGATACGTGGATCTGATCATGAACGAGGATGTTAAGGAGACTTTCATCAAACGTTCCAAGATCATCAAAGAGATCCGTTCCTTCCTTGCTGGAAGAGATTTCATGGAGGTAGAGACACCAACACTGGTATCCAACGCCGGTGGTGCTGCTGCCCGTCCATTTGAGACTCATTATAACGCACTGAATGAGGATGTAAAGCTTCGTATTTCCCTGGAACTTTACCTGAAGAGACTGATCGTAGGCGGACTTGAGAGAGTGTTCGAGATCGGCCGTGTATATCGCAACGAGGGTGTTGATACCCGTCACAACCCTGAATTTACCTTAATGGAGTTATATCAGGCATATACCGATTATGAAGGTATGATGGAGCTGACAGAGAGTATGTTCCGATATCTGGCGGAGAAGGTCTGCGGCAGCACGAAGATCACTTACAATGGAATTGAGATTGATTTTGGTAAGCCATTTGCACGTCTTACCATGAACGATGCGATCAAGAAATATGCAGGTGTTGATTTTGATGCGGTTGAGACAGATGAGGAAGCGAAAAAACTTGCAGATGAGCGTCATATTGAGTATGAAGCCCGTCATACCAAGGGCGATATCATCAACCTGTTCTTCGAGGAGTACTGTGAGAAAGAACTGATCCAGCCAACCTTTATTATGGATCATCCACTGGCAATCTCTCCATTAACCAAGAAGAAACCATCTGATCCAAGCAAGGTAGAACGTTTTGAGCTGTTTATTAATACCTGGGAGATGTGTAATGCATATTCCGAGTTAAATGACCCGATCGATCAGAGAGAACGTTTTGCTCAGCAGGATGCCAACGCTGAAGCCGGAGATGATGAGGCTCAGCATACAGATGAAGACTTCTTAAATGCACTGGAGATCGGTATGCCTCCGACAGGTGGTATTGGATATGGTATCGACCGTCTGGTTATGCTGCTCACAGACAGCCCGGCGATCAGAGATGTATTATTATTCCCGACAATGAAGAGC
>PVML01017294.1_pt1 | contig 99189 bp, 89 predicted proteins | sample 1853371 | NCBI WGS metagenome assembly PVML01 (sample SAMN08533508, study PRJNA380276) | Human gut metagenome, whole genome shotgun sequencing project. | isolation source: participant 1, chromium library | host: Homo sapiens | collected 2017 | reverse complement strand
TCTCGTGCTCTCAAAGAGATAGAAAAAAGAGTCATCCGATGGATGGCTCTTTTTGTATGTTCAAGCCCTGCCGGGCTAGAACGGTTCGAATGTCGGCGTTCCACTCCGGTCGTAGCAACAATTTCAAATGCTTGTAAAACATAGGATTGCATGGTATGATAAAATATGTTCGGAAATGCTGGCTGAATGTATCAGCAGAAATTGCCGACAGCACGCGATAGAGTTCATGCATGAGGGTCACACGCTCAAAAAAGTTTAAACATGAATCATGAGAAAGGGGACATAGCTGTTCTAAGGCAGTTGGAAGTGTATGGGAAAACATAGAGATGGCTTTAAGAGCCGGACAGGATTTGTACTGGCCTGCATTGGGTCGGCTGTTGGTATGGGGAATATCTGGAGATTCCCATATATGGTTTCAGAATGGGGTGGAATGACGTTCCTGCTTCCATATGTTCTGTTTGTTATTTTGATCGCTTCTACCGGAGTGATCGAGGAAATGGCGCTTGGCCGCGCGGCAAAGAGCGGACCGATCAAAGCATTCGGTAAATGTACGGAGATCCGCACCGGAAATAAGCGGATAGGAGAGGTGATCGGTGTGATTCCGGTTATCGGATCCCTGGCATTGGCGATCGGATATAGCGTGGTCGTAGGATGGATCTTTAAATATACATTTTTTGCACTTTCCGGTGGTCTCTTCCACTTAGGGCAGGACGTAGCCGCGATCGAAGGCTTGTTTGGAGGTACAGCCGCCGCATTTGGAAATAATGTATGGCAGGTGGTCGCAATGCTTGTAACCGCGGTGATCATGGCATATGGAATTTCCGGCGGAATTGAGAAAGCGAATAAGATCATGATGCCGATGCTTTTTATCCTGTTTGTTGGGCTCGGCATATATATTTTTACACTTCCAGGTTCGGAACATGGATATCGTTATATTTTTACACTGGATCCCAAAGGGCTTTTTGATCCAAGACTCTGGATCTACGCGTTCGGCCAGGCATTCTTTTCGCTTTCCATCGCAGGAAATGGAACAGTCATTTACGGTTCTTATTTGAGCGAGGAAGAGGATGTGGTCAGATCAGCAAGAAATGTAGCATTTTTTGATACATTAGCGGCGCTTCTTGCGGCACTCGTCATTATACCGGGCATGGCAGTGGGAGGCGCAGAATTATCGTCAGGCGGACCGGGGCTGATGTTTATTTATCTGCTGAATGTGTTTAATGGCATGCCGGGCGGATGGTGTGTAGAGATAGTCTTTTATGTCTGTGTTTTGTTTGCAGGCTTAAGCTCTCTGGTAAATCTTTATGAGGCACCGGTAGAGATGATGCAGGAGCGGTTTGGGTTCAGGCGGAAAATTGCGGTTGCAGTGATCGCGATGCTTGGCGGTATCATTTCCCTGATGATCCAGGGAATCGTTTCTGGATGGATGGATGCGGTCTCCATTTATATCTGTCCGCTTGGCGCGATGCTTGCTGCTATCATGTTTTTCTGGGTAGCCGGAAAGGATTTTGCGCTTACAGCAGTTAACAAAGGAACGAAAAAACCGATCGGCAGCTGGTTTATGCCGCTTGGAAAATATGTATTGGTTCCGGCTGCGCTTCTCGCACTTGTGGCGGGGGCGCTGCTTGGGGGAATTGGCTGATAAGAGATACTTCCGTGTTTCGTCAGGGGAAATCTGAGGACGACACGTGGAAAATTTTGTGGAGGAGGTAACTTACAAATATGAGCAGATTAAACGAATTGCTCCAACAGGCGGGCAATATTGGGCGGAACGAAGATGATTCGATCACAAGACTGGGATTTTCAGAAAAATATTTCCAGGCGCTTGAGTTTTTAAAAGGACGCATGCAGGAGCTGGGAATACAGGTGGAGACTGACCCGGTCGGAAATCTTCATGGCGTATTGCAGGGGAGTGACCCGGAAGCAAAATCCATTGTGATCGGCTCCCACATGGATACAGTTATGCAGGGCGGTGTTTACGATGGAATGCTGGGTGTGACCGGTGCCCTGGAAGTTGCAGCCCGCTTAAAGGATGAAGGACGTACCCTGCGCCATCCATTGGAGATCTGGGGCTTTAATATGGAAGAGTCCAGTATTCTTGGCGGTACATTTGGAAGCAGATGCGTGACAGGGATGCTCGATCCGGATATTCCCGGATATGCGGAAAAATTAGCAAAGTTTGGCTGCAGTCCGGAAAAAGCAAAAGCAGCCAAGAGAGATATCAGCAAGTATGAGTGCTACCTGGAATATCATATCGAACAGGGCGATAAACTCGATCATACGGGAATCGATGTGGGAGTTGTCAGCGGAATCGTCAGCATCATCGACTATAAGGTAACGGCAAAAGGCATGAGCAACCATGCGGGCACAACGATGATGGCTAACAGAAAAGATGCGCTTGTCGGAATGGCAAAGCTGATCGTGGCAGCAGAAGAGCGGGCAAGAGAACTGAATGACACACTTGTATTTACGGTCGGAAAGATCGCTGTATCACCCGGACAGGAAAATGTAATTCCGGGACAGGCTGTGGCGAACTTTGAGATGCGTCATATGGACAAAGCTGTAACAGATCAGTTCTATGCAGATATTCAGGCACTCGCAAAGGAGATTCCGAACTGTGAGTTTGAATTTGTAAATACCAGTGCCAAATATTCCACACCGTGTGATCCGAGATTGATCAAACTGATCGACGATGTCTGCACGGAAAGGGGAATCAGCCATATCATCATGCCAAGTGGTGCAGGTCATGACGCGAATTCGATGGCCCACGAAGGTGTCCCGATCGGTATGATCTTTGTTCCGAGTGTCAAGGGCATCAGCCATCAGGGAGACGAATATACAAAACCGGAACATATCGATTTGGGGGCGGATGTTCTGTATCAGACTGTGTTAAAACTGGATGAAAATGGATTTTAAGTTTTACAGATACTCAAATGAAGAACTGAATTTTATCTGGCAGAACTTGAAAAACGATATAAACATAGGAGGTATTTTATCATGGCAAAGGAAGCGAATCCGATTCCACAGGGAAAGTATGTACCGGCAACGAGATTTGGCAATCTGATCTTTACAGCAGGTATGACACCGAGAAACAATGGTGTTCTGATCAAGACAGGAAAAGTAAAAGCGTCAGATGATATTGCTGATTATAAGGACGCTGTTGTACAGGCCGCGAAGAATGCGCTCACAGCTGCAAAAAATAAGCTGGAAGAGGGCGAGAAGATCGTACAGATCATGCAGATTACAGTTTATGTAAACTCTGAGCCGGATTTTACAAAGCAGCCGAAGATCGCGGATTTCGCGTCTGAGTATTTCTGCGAGGAGCTTGGGGAATCAGGTGTTGGAAGCCGCGCAGCTGTTGGTGTTGCGGTTCTTCCGGGAGAAGCTCCGGTGGAGATCGCGATCATTGCGGGGGTAGGCAAGTAAAATAAATTCATGCTATAAAAGAAGACCACTGATGGGAAAGATCCTGCTCAGTGGTCTTTTTTGTGTAACAGGAAATTCCGAGGAATTTCCTGTTACATAAAAAGGCACTGACGTGCCAATGATGCACGCTTGCGCGAAGATGTAGATTGTCGCAAGCAGCCGCGGGAGGCACGGAAATGTGCCAAGTCACATTCTTTTTTATTATTTTAAATATTAATGGCAATAAACATATGATAAACAGATGTATTATATTTGATATTGATATGTTTTATGCGGCGTTTTGAATTGACAAATAGTCTCTGGTTGAATATAATAAAAATACAAATATATGAACGCGTTCCAATATAATGAATTTAGAAGCAATTGAATCACGATTTCCGATTGACCAATTTTGGCTGTTTCTGGCCGACTCTATGTGGCCGATTCTACCCAACGCTAACAATGAGGAAGAATTATACGTAAAGAAACAAAAGAAGATTCGGAAATGAACAACAGAAGGGATGGATGGTTATGTTTGGTGTTTCTGGCAGTTGTGTATTTTTATGGTGTGTTTATTTGTTTTTAGGTATTTTTCCGCTGATTTATGTCACGGTTAATGACAAGAAGAAAGGGGGAAAATAAGATATGTCAAATAATGCTTTGTATATGATCGTTACGGTCATATTTATGGTCGGCCTGGCAGTGATCGGTATCTTAATTTCCCGCGGAATCAAGGACACGGAAGATTGGATGGTTGCCAGTAAATCATTAGGAAAACTCCCGATGGCTGGTACCTACTTTGCAACAATTATTTCTGCAACGTCAATTATGAGCTACATGGGCTATTATTACCTGAACGGTTGGTCTGGATGGTGGAATGCAGCCGGTACGCTTCTGACTTCTTTCCTCGCATGTATGTTCTTTGCAAGAAGAATGCGTCAGAGTGAATGTAATACTCTTCCGGAGCTGATTGAAAAACGTTACAGCGGAAAGTATTCCATCGTTATGAGTCTTCTGATCGTTGTAAGCTGTACTGCACTGTTAGGTGCACAGGTAACAGGTGCAACTATCATTTTACAGACTTTCTCCAATTGGAGCACATTAACATGCTGTGTTATTTTACTTGCAGTGTTTGTCGTATTCACATGTATCGGTGGTATGAAAGCGGTTGCATGGACAGATACGATCTGCTCCTTCGTAATCATCATTGGTATTTGGCTGATCGCAATCCAGTTCCTGTTAAAGGTTGGCGGATTCACAGCTATGAACGAAGGTATTGCGGCTCTGAATCCGGAATTTGTAAAAGGATTCAGTGTTAAGATCCCGCCGATCACAGCGTTAAGCTGGGTAGTTACATGGGGTATCTGTAACTTTGGTGCACCGCAGTTCGTAGCACGTTTCATGTCTGCTGAGAGCCCGGAAGTTGCTTCTAAGAGCCAGGGTATCACAGGCATCGGTTTATTACTTTTCTATGTTCCACTTGCAATCACTGGTTTATGCGGTATGCTGATCCACCCGGGTATCGAAAAGCAGGATATGGTATTTACAACATTAGTATTTAGTGAAGTAAATCCGATTATCGGAGCAATCATGCTTGCATCTGTTGTAGCAGCTATCATTTCTACAGCAGACAGCTTACTTCTTTTGATCGCTACAACATTTGCACATGACTTCTATTCCAAGGTAAAGAGCAATGTATCGGATAAAGAAGAGTTATTCGTATCTCGTGTTTCTACAATCGTATTTGGTATCGGTGCCGTTGCCCTTACATTCGTTATGAGCGACACGATCCAGATCATTCAGGCGAAAGCCGTTACTCTTATGGGTGCTGCAATGGCAGTCCCGATTATGGTCGGCGTTGCATGGAAGCGTGCAAATAAAATCAGTGCCATGACCGCAGCAGCGGCTGGTTTTGTGACAGCACTTGTTTGGTACGGCCTTGGACAGCCAGCTGGTATTATGGCAGCTCTTCCGGCGTGTCTGGTATGCTTTATCGTAATCATGGTTGGCTCTGTTATGACTCCGGAAAGTGCAAATGAATCTGCTGATAAGGAGACAATGGATCACTTATTTGGAGAGACAAAATAAAAAATAGAATTAAGAGATTTGCCTGCGCCGTCATAATGATCATTCTGACGGCGCAAGGAGATCTCAGTGAAAGAGGTGGATCATCGATATGAGCAGATTGAATGAATTGCTGCAGCAGGCTGGAAACATTGGACGGAATGAAGATGGTTCGATTACCCGGCTTGGATTCTCAGAAGGATACTTTCAGGCACTTGAGCTTTTAAAAGCACGCATGAAAGAAATAGGAATGCAGGTGGAAACTGACCCGGTTGGAAACCTTCATGGCATTTTGCCGGGCAGTGATCCGGAAGCAAAAGCAATTGTAATCGGTTCTCATCTGGATACAGTTATTAAGGGCGGTGTTTATGATGGCATGCTCGGTGTGACCGGTGCAATGGAAGTTGCAGCTCGTTTAAAGGACGAAGGCCGTACACTGCGTCATCCATTGGAAATTTGGGGATTTAATATGGAAGAGTCCAGTATCCTCGGTGGAACCTTCGGAAGCCGCTGTGTGACAGGAATGATCGATCCGGATCTTCCGGAATATCCGGAAAAATTAGCAAAGTTTGACTGCAGTCCGGAGAAAGTTAAAGCTGCAAAGAGAGATATCAGCAAGTATGAATGTTATCTGGAATATCATATCGAACAGGGCGATAAACTCGATAATGCGGATCTTGATGTCGGTGTTGTCAGCGGAATCGTCAGTGTGATCCGCTATGAAGTGACAGCTAAAGGCATGAGCAATCATGCAGGAACGACGATGATGGTAAACAGAAAAGATGCACTTGTCGGAATGGCAAAGCTGATCGTTGCAGCAGAACAGCGTGCAAGAGAACTGAGCGATACACTTGTATTTACTGTCGGAAAGATCGCCGTATCTCCGGGACAGGAAAATGTAATTCCGGGACAGGCAGTGGCAACCTTTGAGATGCGTCACATGGACAGAGCTGTTACAGATCAGTTCTATACAGATATCCAGGCACTCGCAAAAGAAATTCCGAACTGTGAATTTGAATTTGTAAATACCATCGCAAAATACTCTACACCGTGTGATCCGAGGCTGATCAAACTGATTGATGGTGTCTGCACAGAGAAAGGAATCGGTCATGTCATCATGCCGAGCGGTGCTGGCCACGACGCAAACCCGATGGCACACGAAGGAGTCCCGATTGGTATGATTTTTGTTCCAAGTGTCAAGGGCGTCAGCCATCAGGGTGATGAATACACAAAACCGGAACATGTGGATATTGGTGCTGATGTTCTGTACCAGACGGTACTGAAACTTGATGAAAACGGACTTTAAAGCCTGACAGATAAAATGGAAAAGGAGAATGAGACTATGATGGATCTTGCTGTAATCAATGGACTTGTATTTATTGAAGGCGGCTTCCGCAAAGCGGATGTCGGAATTAAAGATGGGAAATTTGCTTTGATCGCAGAGCCGGGCTGCCTGCCGGAAGCTGAGCGCACAATTGATGCAGGCGGAAAATATGTTCTTCCTGGTGGAATTGATACTCATGTACATTATCGTGATCCTGGCCACTGGGAGCGTGAGACATTTGAGGTTGGTACACGTGCAGCAGCAGCCGGTGGATGTACAACATTCTTTGAGCACCCGATCTCCATGCCGCCGCAGTGGAATGGAGAGATTTTAAAGAACCGTATCAGCATCTGTAAAGGTGAAGAAAGCGCAGCGAATGACCGTCATGAAAAAGGAAGCTGTGTAGACTTCTGCTTTTTCGGAGCAGCAGGTGGCGAGCATCCGGAAGCAATCGAGCCGCTTTCCCATGAAGGAATTATCGCATATAAGACATTTCTGCATGAAGCACCGGAAGGAAGAGACGCAGAGTTTGAAGGTCTGACAAGTGCAAACAACGATCAGTTATACCGTGTCCTTGAAGAAGTTAAGAAGACAGGTCTGGCAGTTGCGGCACATGCAGAGGATAATGAGCTTGTAACTGGTTTTATTAAACGCCTCAGAGAGCAGGGACGTCAGACAGAGAATATTGCTCATTGTGAGTCACGTCCCCCGATCGTAGAGATCGAAGCAATCTCCAAGATGCTGAAATTTGGTAAGGACGTTGGATGCCCGATCGAATTAGTACATGTTTCCACCTGGCAGGCAATGGAACTTGCAAAGAAAGCAAAAGCAGAGGGACAGCCGGTTATGGTCGAGACCTGTCCGCACTATCTGCTTCTCGATGAGAGCTATGTAGAAAAATACGGTGCATACGCAAAGTGCAACCCGGCGCTTAGAAAAAAAGAGGATGTAGAGCGTCTCTGGGATTACGTAAAAGACGGTACCGTTGATTTCATCGGCAGTGATCACAGCCCGTTCTTAGTTTCCGAGAAAGAAAAGAAAGATAAAGATGGAAATAAGGATATTTTCCTTTCTCCGTCTGGATTCCCGGGAATCGACCTTCGTCTCCCATTAATGATTACAGAGGGATTAAAGCGTGGCGTCAGCCTGGAGAAAATTGTAGAACTCTTAAGCGTAAATCCGGCTAAGTTATTCCATATCTTCCCACAGAAAGGAACAATCTCAGCAGGAGCAGACGGCGATCTTGTTATCGTTGATATGAATAAGAAGGTTACCTGCCATGCTGAGGACAGCTATTCTCAGGCAAAAGGTATCATGAAGGTATACGAAGGTTGGCAGCTTGACTGTGCAGTTGACAGTACGATCGTTCGTGGACGTGTTGTTTACGAGAATGGTAAAGTTGACGAGAGCGCATCTGGCTGGGGCGAATTTGTAAAACCGGTATTAAAAAAATAATTAAATCATGATTTTATGAGAAAATTCCCTGTGAATAAAAGTTTCAGCTGTTCAACAGGGAATTCTCTAACTGTTGTGTTTATTTCTATTTAGGGAAAAATGTTCAGAACAGCCGGGGGGATACAACTGGTCTGATCTGCAAAATGTATAATGTCAAAGGGGAAATTATTATGACAAGAGAAGCAAATCCAATTCCGCAGGGAAAATATGTTCCGGCAACAAGATTCGGCAATATGATCTTTACAGCAGGTATGACACCGCGCAATAACGGAGTACTGCTGAAAACAGGAAAAATTAAAGCAACAGACGAAATTGCAGATTACAAAGAGGCTGTTGTTCAGGCAGCAAAGAATGCACTGACAGCGGCGAAAAATAAGCTGGAGAACGGTGAAAAAATTGCACAGATCATGCAGATCACCGTTTATGTAAACAGCGAGACAGATTTCACAAAACAGCCGAAGATTGCAGATTTTGCATCGGAGTATTTCTGTGAAGAACTCGGAGAATCTGGAGTCGGAAGCCGGGCCGCGGTTGGAGTTGCAGTTCTTCCGGGAGACGCACCGGTTGAAATATCTATTATTGCTGGAGTTGAAAATTAAAAATTAACAGGATGTAATAGAAAGTGACTGCTGTCAAATAGAAAATTTGTGCAGCAGTTTTTCTATTTACATATGTAGTGAATGGAAAATCAGAAAATACATGCGAGTATATATGTAGGGGGAGTGTATATGCCATTATTTCCAGAAAGCGCTTATCAGTTAGAATTACCCAAAATGCATAGAGTCCTGCAAAAATTTGATACAACACAGTTAGAAAATGTAGAGGAGACTTTGCGTGCCGAAATGCATAAGAAGGAAATCAGCAGTCTTGTAAAACCGGGAATGAGGATTGCTATGGCCGTGGGAAGCCGCGGAATTCAGAATTTGGCGTTGATCGTCAAAACTATTGCGGACGAATTGCAGAACATGGGAGCAATGCCGTTTATCGTTCCGGCTATGGGATCGCATGGAGGAGGAACCGCCAAGGGACAGACAGCGGTTTTGGAAGGCTATGGAATTACGGAAGAGACAATAGGAATCCCGGTTAAATCCAGTCTCGAAGTTGATGAAATTGGAACCGTAGAATGTGAGAGCGGAACGGTTCGGGTTGTAGTTGATCATTATGCAGCTCATGCTGATCTGATCATTCCTATTGGAAGAGTAAAACCGCATACAGATTTCAGAGGTCCTATTGAAAGCGGATTATGTAAAATGCTTACGATCGGGCTGGGAAAATTTGAGGGCTGCACAAGACTGCACCGTATGGGAGCAATACATTTTCCTACGCTTCTTCCAGCTGCTGCAAAACTTGTAATTGACAAAACTCCGGTAGGTTTCGGAGTTGCAATTATTGAAAACAGCTATGATCAGACGTACCATATTGAGATGGTTCCTGCAGACAAGATCCACGACAGAGAGCCGGAATTGTTAGAAATCGCGCGTTCAAAGATGCCAATGATCCTGGTGAAGGAAATTGATGCATTAATTGTGCAGGAAATGGGAAAAGATATTTCCGGAGCCGGTATGGATCCGAATATTATAGGACGTGCGGCCAGAGGAAGATTAAAAGACTTTGATGGTCCGGAAATACAGAGAATTTTAGTGAAGAGTCTTACAAAAGATACACATGGAAATGCAAGCGGCATTGGATTAGCGGACTATGTTTTAAAGTCGTGTGCGGAAACAATCGATTTAGGGGCAACATATACCAACTCGGTGAGCTGTGGTAATCCGGAAGGTGGCCGTATCCCGATTCAGGTGATGGATGTAAAAGAGGGAGTTTTGGCCTGTCTGCGGAGTGGTGTGGGTGTAGATCTGAATGCTCCGAAGATTGTGTATATAAAAAATACACTCCAATTAGGGGAGATATGGGTCTCAGATGCACTTATCGAGGAAGTGAGAAGAAATCCTCAGCTGATATTATGTGATGAAGAGCAGTCGATCGAGAAGTTACAAATGTCATAAAAGAGGAGAAAAATGATAAGTCTCCTGTTATTGCAAAATTTGTTTGTTTTTCCATACAGAATGCATTATACTAAAAGGAGGTGAAAAAGAAATAAATGGAAATAATCCTTTTTGGGGGGTAAAATGAATGCAGGAAAAGGAACCTCAATATATAAATTCAATTATAAGGGCAACTGCGATATTAGAGTTATATGAAAAGCTGAATGTACAGTATCTTGGAATTGCCGAGATCAGCAAAGAATTGGGAATTCAGAAAACAACGGTATTTAATATTGTAAAAACACTGGTGCATCAGGGATGGCTGATTCAGGACAATCCGAACGGAAAATACCGGCTTGGGACCAGAATTCTCAGGGTATCCACGATGATCACGCGGAGTATCACGACGGAAGAACTCATAGAAAAGGAAATGAGGCGCCTGAGAGATGAGTACAATGAGGATGTTGTACTGACTGCTATGGTTGACGGGGTTCCAATCTGTGTAGAGAAAGTAAAATCTGCAAATTATCTCCAGATCCAGTCAAAAGTAGGACGTGTCGGAAGCTATGTAAAGGGTTCCACTGGAAAGACCGTGTTTGCATGGCAGCCGGAGAATTTTATTCAGGAGATACTGAGAAAGATATATCCGGAGACGGAAGCGGGATTGCGGGAGAAAGAGCAGGTTGAGGAACAGCTAAAAAAAATCCGTGAGCAGGGATATTGTATCAGTATTTCAGAGCAGGATAAGGGCGTTGCATCTGTTGCGGTTCCAATCTTAAATGATAAAGGATATGCAGTATACTCACTGGCTGTGGTCGGAGAGGAAAATCGAATGCGGCAGAAGGGGATGGATGTGATCCGGCAGGAGCTTGTGAGAGTTGCACGGAGTCTTGGAAGAGAACAGCATTATATGAAAGGGTAGCAGCTTTTTACAGAAAATTTATCCCACAACAAATATAGAAAAACACTGTTTTGCATGAAGGGGGTAATCAAAAATGCGAAACAGTGTTTTTTCTATTACAAGTAAATAAGGAGGTAATCAATAGTGGTGTGGATCGTATCGGGCATGTAAGAGGGAATAATCCAATTTGGGTGCATTTGGATTAGATTATGCGCGATAGATATCGACCATCTTGCAGATTCTCTTTACAGCATCAACAGCCTTGTCGTGATCCTGAGAGAAATTCATACGGATAAAATCACCGTACTGTTTGCCGAACTCTGTACCCGGTGTTACAGTAACACTTGCCTGTGCGCGGCAGAGCTTTGTAAACTGGAAGATATCAACTTTTAATTTTGGAAGCTGCATGAAGATATAGCTTCCGCCTTCTGTTGGACGAGCCCAGCATCCAGGGCAGCTGTTGATAACGGCAAGAATATCATCGCGGATCTGTCTGTGGTCAGCAATACGTTTCTCCATCCATCCATCCGGCTCAGAGAACCATCTGTAGAAAGCTGCCTGATTGTAACCTGCACAGCGTAAGGAAACGACGGCCTGAAGTTTTTCCATGCGGGTGATGATTTCAGGTGTACCATAGCCGACACCGAGACGGAAACCACTTAAGGACTCTGTTTTGGACGGACCCATAATTGTGATCAGTTTGTCCGGCTTCTCCGGGAGTGCACGCATGTGTGTGTAAGTGAAATCTTTTTCAAGGATCTGGCGGCTGTAAAGCTCATCTGCAAGGATTGCAACGTCGTATTTCTTTGCGAGGCGTGCAATCTCAGAAACTTCTTCTTTGGAGAAGACTGCGCCAGTCGGGTTGTTCGGGTTAGAGTAGAGGAACAGCTTTACACCGTTTTTGAAAGCTTCTTCCAGCTCTTTTAAATCGATACCGGATGTGTGTGGAGCAGCGTCTTTCCAGTTCATGTGGATCGGAACCATCTCGCCCTCAAAGAATTCAACCAGTTTACGGTTGTCGAAATAATCCGGCTCAACGATAGCGACTTTGTCACCTCTGCCGACTAAGGAACCCATCGCTAAGAAAAGCGCTCCCTGTGTACCAGGTGTAAGGATGATCTCTGTCTTCGGGTCTACCGGAGCGCCGCTGTACTCTGCGAGTCTTTCAGCAAGATATTCACGGATCGCGCCTTTGCCGCGGTATTCTGTGTATGCCTGATAGGTACCATCTACACAATAGTGTTTCACGAATGTCTCAAGGCTGCCCGGGATCGGCTGGTGTGCGTTTACATCACCGTGAGAGAAATCAACAGCCGGTCCTTCAAGTTTGTCACCGATCATCGGAAGATCTTCTGCTTTCTGAAGCCCTTCCTGTCCAGGGGCGTTGTCTGTGCCAAGTCTGGCGAATTTTTCTGCTAAATAATCCATAAGTTTACCTCTCCTTTTTATCAATCAGTCTGGTGTGTGAGAATTGGAATGACTGCATTGACTGTGTGAAATGCTTTTCTCTTTGTATCTATACAATAACATGAAAAGAACACATTGTAAAACGGATAAATCAGATATATAATATATGAAAAACAGATATTTCGGAAGGCGAAATTTATGAATGATGAGGCACTCGAAACGTATTTAAATATTATAAAGACACATAGCCTGACAAAGACAGCGGAGAACATGTTTATCTCACAGTCAGCAGTGAGCAACCGGCTGATTAGTCTGGAAAAGGAATTGAATGTGAAACTTATTGATCGGAGTCCGGGGCAGAAAGGGGTCGTGCTGACGCAGAAAGGTGAAGAATTTGTTGAATTTGCGAAAAGGCATCAGGAACTGAACCGTCAGATTCAGGATTGGAGCCGGGGAGATGTGACGGAGGTGTTACGGGTAGCGTCTGTTATCAGCCTCACGGACTATGTGAAAGGGTTTTACAGGGAACTTCTGGGGAAAGGAAAACTTTCGATCACATTAGCGACACACTGGACAGACCGCATTATTTCGATGTTGGAGAACAGGGAGACAGACATCGGAATTACCCCGCGTGTCTTTTATTCGAAGGCGGTGGAGGCTGTGCCGATCTTTAGGGAACCGTTATTTCTGCTTAGCTCAAAAAGCGTTTCTGATTACCCTGAGGTTGTGCAAGCACAGCAGTTAAAGCGTTCCAATGAAATCTATTTTGATTGGGGAACGGGGTTTGTGGAGTGGCATGAGAAGCAGATGAACCCGTTAGACCTGCCGCTTATGGTGACAGATACGACGGAGCTGATACCGGAACTTTTACGGATTCCTAATTCTTTCAGTATTATTCCTGCATGCATTTTTAAAAACTATCATGATACAGAGTTGAGACTTTCCAGAATTGTTCCGGAACCACCTCCAAGAATCTGCTATCTTTTAAAGCTTAGGGAACTGCACTCACAGAAAAAGGAACTGATCGAGCAGTTTGAAAAGGAATTTAAAGAATATATATGGACGGTTGAGGACGTTATAAGTATTTAGCCGGAAAACATCTCTGCCGCCAGCTTCGTAAATTCTTCCATAGTCTTTGATACATATCTCTTTTTCTTCCACATAACAGCGATGTCACGGCTTATATCATCGGAGTCCAGTTTGTAAAAAACGACAGGTTCATCGTGGTTGGACATGCGGACAACGGTGTCAGACAGGAGCGTGACGCCGAGACCGGCACCGCAGGAGCGGTAGGCGGTGGCGAGCTGATCTAACTGCAGGCGGATATTTGGGGCAAAGCCATTTTGGGAACAGAGCTTCACGGCGCGCTCGTAGGCAATGGTCTCCGGGCGAAGCAGCAGGAAAGGGGCCTTTGCGAAGGAAGAGAGCTTTTGACGGATCAAAATAACAGCAAATACGAACAGCAGCACAGCGGAGACAGTTTCCCGGAGATGATGAAAGAATGCGGGCTGTGCAAAAAGGGAGAAGGAAATGAGTTACTTAAAAACATTGCTTATCATCTGCCCGATCTTCTTTATTTCGGGTATCATTGATTCCATCGGCGGAGGCGGAGGATTGATCGCGCTGCCGACATACTTAATGATCGGACTGCCGGTCCGTTCGGCTTACGGCTGCAACAAACTGCAGGCGGGTCTCGGAAATCTGGTCTCAGCGATCAAGTATTTTAAAAACAACATGGTCGATCTGAGGATCGCACTGGTCTCAGCTATCACAGCGATGACGGGGGCATGGATCGGAACCAAGATCATCTTTCTCCTTCCGGAGGAGAGCATCCAGAAGGCCATCACGGTGGCGCTTCCGGTGATCGCCCTCATCATGGTTCTCAGAAAGACTGATGCGCGAAATGTGATCATGAGAAGCGAGATCTCGAAAAAAACAGTTGTTCAGGCCCTGATCGTCGGCGTGATCATGGGATTTTACAACAGTCTTTTCGGACCGGGGATCGGTACCGTAGCGATCATCGCATTTACGATGATCATGCACTATGATGCGAGATGTGCGTCCGGTAACGGTAAGGTCCTCATTGTACTTACGAATGCCATTGCCCTTGTAAGCTATGTGAAAACGGGAAATGTCGCTTACGAGATCGCTTGTCCGGCAGCAATCTGTGCCATTGCAGGAAACCTCGTCGGCGTTAATCTGGCAATCAGGAAGGGCGAGAAGATCATCAAACCGGTGATGTTAGTCGTAGTAATCCTCACTGTGATCAAATTTGCCTGGCAGAATCATCTGTGGGGTTAAATGCAAAAAATTCAATAAGGTTTACCTGTTTTGTTTACCCATATAAAAGGGCTGGTCTTGCTGTGGACTGGCTCTTTTTATGTAACAGGAAATTCCGTGGAATTCCCTGTTACACAAAAGGCACGAACGTGCCAAGGATGCGCATAGGGGAAGACTGCCGGTTACTGTTTGCGCAAGGCGTGAGCAGTAACTGCTGATGGTATATTTGCAGAGGCCGGATTCCTCAGGGCTTGTTTTTAAGGCAGGAATGAGATAAGATAGTGATAAAAGAATTCAGGAAAGAAGTGGAAAAACTATGTATGATGAGTTAACAAAAAATGATATAAAGAAGATGGAAGAGGAGATCGAATACCGGAAACTTGTGGTCCGGAAAGAGGCAATCGAGGCGGTAAAAGAGGCGAGAGCCCAGGGCGACTTAAGTGAAAATTTTGAATATTATGCAGCGAAGAAGGACAAGAACAAGAATGAGAGCCGGATCCGATATCTGGAGAGAATGATCCGGACGGCGAAGGTGGTCTCTGATGAGTCAAAAGACGATGAGGTCGGTCTCTACAACACGGTGGACGTGTATTTTGAGGATGACGATGAGACAGAGACCTATAAGATCGTTACGACGATCCGCGGAAATTCCTTAAAAGGACTGATCAGTTCCGAGTCCCCGCTCGGAAGGGCACTTCTGGGGCATAAGGTCGGTGACCGGGTACATGTGCAGGTGAATGACAGGGCCGGATATGACGTAATCATCAAGCGTCTGGAGAAGACCGTGGATGATGGAAGCGACGCGATCCGGAGTTTTTAAAAAAGACATTTTAAAGAAGACATTTTAAAGAAGACAGAGAGGTTGAGTATGAAGGATTTTAAAGTGGCGGGTTTTCCGCTGCCATTGTATGTCCTCATTCTGGCACTGACGGCGGCATGCATGTTTACGGGCTGTGTCCCGAAGAGTCTGGTTCCGGCGTTTTTGGTGTTGATGGTATTCGGTGAGGGCTTAAATGCGATTGGAAATAACGTGCCGGTGGTGAAGACGTATCTCGGAGGATCTGTGATCTGTATTCTCGGTTCTGCGATCCTCACGGCAGGCGGACTGATTCCTGAGCAGACGCTTGAGACGCTCGATTATTTTGTCAATGACAGTGGCTTCCTGATCTTTTATATCGCGGCACTGATCTGCGGCAGTCTCTTTAATATCGACCGGAATCTTCTGCTCAGGGCTACTGTGAAGCTTCTGCCGGTGGCGGTGATCTCTCTTTCTATGGGAATTCTGCTTTCAGGAATTATGGGGATCATCCTTGGGGAAGGTTTCTGGGGCGGGATCCTCTATATCGGAGTGCCTATGACCAGCGGCGGAATGACAGCGGGTACAGTTCCTCTTTCTGCCATGTACTCCCAGGCGCTCGGCGTAGAAGCGGCGGATGTGCTGACAAAGATGGCACCGGCCACAGTGCTTGGAAACTGTGTAGCGATTATTTTTGGCGGTCTTTTAAACAATTTCGGAAAAAAACACCCGGAGACGACCGGAAACGGTGTATTGGTGAATGATGGAAAAACGGTGAAAAAGACACCGCCATTGAAGCCGACATTTGCGTCTTTATGTACCGGGATGATCATTGCGTTCGCCTTTTATCAGCTTGGCGCGATCTTACACAGGTTTGTTCCTGTGATCCCGACGTATGCATGGATGATCATTGCGGTCGTGCTTGTGAAGGGAACCGGCATCATGTCCGAAGAGCTGGAGGATGCGGCGAGAGAGTGGGGGCAGTTTGCCATTAAGAGCTGGACGGCGGCGGCACTTGCGGGGATCGGTTTTACCCTGATCGATCTGAATACAATTTTAAAGACTCTGACACCGTTATATCTGATCACGGTGGTGCTCATCGTGGGGATCATCACGTTTACGGCGTCAGTTCTTGGAAAGCTTGTCGGCTTTTTCCCACTGGAATCTGCCATCGCAGCGGGGATGTGTACAACAAATATGGGCGGTTCCGGCAATGTAGCTGTTTTGAGCAGTGCGCATAGAATGGAGCTTTTGCCATTTGCGCAGATCGTTACAAGATCCTGCGGAGCGCTGATGCTGACGATTGGAGGAATATTAGTGCAGATGGTGGGGTAGGACCTGGATTCTGTATTGTGAGCAGCAGGCTTTTGCACCTGCTGCGCTTGTTTTAGTAAAGTATGGGATTTTTGCCCGTAACTGTGAGGCACTGAACAGTTACATTATGCATTACAAACGGAGGAGTGGCAAAGATGGAACTATATCAGCTTCGATATTTTGCATATGCTGCGAAATATGAAAATATCACGATGGCGGCGAAGGAATTGAATGTATCCCAGCCTTCCATCAGTAAGGCGATCCAATCGCTGGAGCGCGAATTAAAAACAGAGTTGCTTCGGAAAAACGGAAGATCCTGTGTGCTTACCCATGATGGGTATTTATTGCAGGAAAGGGTAGTTCCTTTGCTTGAGGAAATAGAACGGCTTCCGTTAGAATTCCGTAATAGACAGAAGAAGAAAATGATCCGTTTGAACGTTCTGACCGCAGGGTTGCTTGTTCCGGAATTGATTCGCGAATTTCGGGAGGAAAATCCGGATGTTTTTTTTCAGGTGTTAGATCGCAGAGAGGCAACCAAATGGGATGTCTGCATTCGAAGTACACTGCCGCAGTATGTGTTCAGCAATGCGGTAAAATTGATGGAAGAGCCATTGTATCTCGCGTTTCATAAAGATTCATGGTTGAGAAATATGGAAAAAGTCAGGTTGTCAGATATCAGAAATGAACAATTTGTTATGCTGAGAAGCGGAGGAAGTATCCGGACGATTTCAGAAGCAATCTTCGAAAAAGAAGGGATTATTCCGGATATTGCATTTGAATGTGATAACGTTCATGTTTTGAGACGCATGGTACAGGAAGGGGTGGGGATCACCATCTGGCCAAGGTATTCCTGGAGAGATCACCTGAGAAGCGAGACAGATTTTGCAAATGTCTGTTATCGGCCGATCGATAACAACGAATTCAAACGATCCCTGTATCTGATCCTGCAGAAAGATCTAAAAATGACAGAAGAATTGGAGAAATTCTGTAAATACACGGAAAAATATTTTAATAGTATCAAAGAAGAATAAGTAAAATTATGCCAAATTCATTCGAAATGAGAATGTAAGTCATTCATGAATAATATTTGAACAATATATATAATTATTATATAATTGACTCATAAAAGAAAGCGCATCTTTTTTAAGAATCAGCCATATCAATCTATGGTGAAGGCCCAGGAGACCTTCTTAAAAAGGAGCGCTTTTGTCGTGTTTATATCATTTTTGTTACCAGTAGTTGTTGATCACAAAAGGAGGAAATCATGAAAAAAAGGTTTTATCGTATTACGGCAGCAGCGCTCATGACAACGATGCTTGCAGCAAGTATGGTCGGATGTTCAAAATCGTCATCCGGTGGTTCGGCTACGACAGCGGGAGCCGAGACAGCTGATCCGGGAAAGCAGACAACAGGAACGGCAGATGCGTCAGGTGATCTGAATCCCTTGACTCCGCCGGAAGGTGTTCAATTAAAAGAAGATCTCGCGATGGGATTGAAATCAAAACATACAACGATCGATACTATGGAAGTAAGTAACAACCAGCATAACTATATGTTTCGAATGGTGCATGATACACTGGTTCACTTTAACAATACGACAAATGAGCTGGAACCGCAGCTTGCGACAGAGTGGAGCACCGACGATGGCGGAAAGACATATATCTTTAAATTGAGAGATGGCGTAAAATTCCACAACGGTGAAACGTTAAAAGCATCTGATGTTGTATTTACATTTAACAGAATGCAGGGAACAACATCCAGCAACAACTTATATACAAAGCTGGAATCAGTTGAGGCAGTCGATGATATGACAGTAAAGATCGTTCTTATCAATCCGAACCTTGACTGGCCATATATGATGACGATACCGACTACATCGATCCTCAGTGAAAAAGCAGTTACCGATGATCCGACAGAAGGAATAGGAATCGGAACAGGTCCATGGCAGATCGATTCCTATGAATTTGGAAACTATACGAAGCTCGTTGCATTTGAGGACAGCTGGAGAGGTGCTCCGAACGCGAAGACTTTCACATTCCGCTATATTCCGGAAGATTCTGCCCGTCTGATCGCATTACAGAACGGGGAAGTTGATATCTGTATGGATCCGGCAACGATCGAGCTTGGAACGATCGAGGATGATCCGAATCTGGATCTGATCAGTTATGACGGCGGATCTCTTTCTTACTTTGCGTTTAATACACAGAAGTCCCCGGCAGACAATGAAGATCTTCGAAAAGCAGTTGCATACGGAATTGACGTTGACAGCATTATCGCTGTAGCAGCAGAGGGACGTGGAAAGAAAGCAACCTCTTTCTGGGGCTGGAATGAATATGGATTTTATGACTGTGGCGGTTATGAGTACAATCCGGATAAAGCAAAAGAGTATCTGGCAAAGGCATATCCGAACGGCGGCGCAACACTTGATGTTACTGTAAGCGGCGCAGAGAGAAAGACAATTGCGGAGATGGTACAGAGCCAGCTTAAGGAGATCGGAATCGCGATCAATATTGTAGAGCTCGACTCCGCAGGCCTCAGCACAAGTACAACAAAGGGTGAACATCAGTCCTGTATCTACGGTATGGGATTCAATATCTTCGGTGATGATGCAAGAAGAATCCTTCAGCCGGGTTCTGCAGTAAACAAAGCACACTACGATGATCCGGAAGTCATGGAGCTTCTTGACAAGGCTGTTGCAGAAACAGATGAGGCAAAGAGAAAAGAGTATTATAAAGAGATTCAGGAAAATGTTCATGAGCATGTTCCGTATATTCCACTTTACTATGCAGATGGTTTTATCGGTGTGAAAAAGGGAACCGGAGGAATCGATATTTATCCGACTTCCCATCACGATTACTCTAAAGTTTTTGTACCGGCAAACTAAATGTAGGAATCTTATCAGCGGACCGCTATTGCGGTCCGCAACTAATATGAGTCAGAATACGAAAGAAAGCAAAGGAGGATCCTATGCATCGTTATATTATAAAGCGATTACTCATGATGATTCCGGTTATCATCGGCGTCTCATTTCTTGTGTTTTTTATCATGGATCTGGCACCCGGAGATGCGGTAGATCTTATGGCACCGGAGGGTGCGACCACTGAGGAGCTCGCGGAGATCCGTCATGATCTTGGACTTGATAAGCCAGTGGTTCTGCGCTATGCAGATTATATGATCGGAATGCTCCATGGTGATATGGGCGTTTCTTATGTGTCAAAGACCGATGTGTTTTCCACATATGTAGAAAAACTTCCGGCAACGATTAAACTTTCTTTTGCATCTATTCTTGTTTCAATCCTTTTATCAGTTCCTCTGGGTATTTATTCTGCGACAAAGCAGGGAAGTATTCAGGATAATATTAGTATGATTCTGGCGATGCTTGGACTATCGATGCCAAACTTCTGGCTTGGCCTTCTGCTGATCATCGCATTTTCCCTCAATCTTCATTGGTTCCCATCGGGCGGTGATCAGACGCTGTCGTCGATCGTACTTCCGGCTGTCACGATCGGTACAGGTCTGATGGCAACACTGACCAGAACGACAAGATCGTCAATGTTGGATGTTCTGAAGCAGGAGTATTTAAGAACTGCCAGGGCAAAGGGAATCTCGGAAAAAACAGTCATTATGTCTCATGCGCTCCGAAATGCTTTGATCCCGATCATTACGATCATGGGAACACAGTTAGCGGGAGTACTTGGAGGAAGTGTCCTGACAGAAACTGTATTTGCATGGCCGGGAGTCGGTCGTCTGATCGTCGATTCACTAAACATGAGAGATACTCCGTTGGTAACCGGCAGCATTATCATGACGACAATTCTTGTAAGTATTGTTTTACTTATCGTTGACCTTTTATATGCAGCGGTGGATCCACGGATCAAGGCACAGTATGCAACCGTAAAAAGGAGGAAAAAGAATGGCTAAAACGGTAAAAAACGCTCCGAGAAAAGCAAGAAGCCAGATGGCTGAGGTACTGCATCAGTTCCGGAAAAATAAAGGTGCGATGCTTGGCGGAATGCTCGTCCTTGTTATTATATTTATTGCTGTTTTTGCAGATTTCCTTCTTGATTACGATACACAGGTAATTGGTCAGAATCTTGCGGAACGTCTTCAGAGCCCAAATGCGAATCACTGGTTTGGAACAGATGAACTTGGGCGTGATATTTTCTGCAGAATCCTGTACGGAACAAGATTTTCATGTTCAGTAGGTCTGGTTGCCGTGACAATCGGTCTTGTTATCGGCGTAACGTTGGGAGCTATCGCAGGTTTCTTCGGAGGCTGGCTGGAAGAATTGATCATGCGTGGCACGGATATCCTCGGATCAGTTCCGAATATGCTTATGGCGATCGTTATCGTTTCCGTACTTGGACAGAGTATCTGGAACCTGATGCTTGCGGTTGGAATTACGAGTGTTCCCCAGTTTGTCCGGATTACAAGAGCGGCTGTCCTTACTGTCCGGAACCAGGAATATGTGGAAGCATCGAAGGCAATTGGACTCAACAACAGAAAGATCATATTTAAACATATTCTTCCGAACTGCCTGTCTCCGATTATTGTTCAGGCAACGCTCCGGGTAGCATCCGCGATCATTTCTGCATCAAGCCTTAGCTTCCTGGGTCTTGGTGTTCCGGCTCCGTCTCCGGAGTGGGGAGCTCTTTTATCAGGAGGAAGAAAATATATCCGTGACTATTCTTATATGACATTGTTCCCGGGACTTGCGATCATGATTACGGTACTTGCACTGAATCTGATGGGTGATGGCCTTCGCGATGCCCTTGATCCAAAATTAAAGAAATAGGAGGGCGAATATGGCAGAGAATGTTCTTGAACTCAAAAATCTTCGTGTAAAATATGAACTGGAGGAAGATACCGTTGAGGCTGTAAACGGTGTCAATATCCAGCTGAAACAGGGAGAAACGCTTGGTCTTGTTGGAGAGACGGGTGCCGGTAAAACAACTACGGCCTTATCCCTTTTAAGATTGATCGATTCCCCTCCGGGAGTTATGGAATGCGATAAAATGGAGATCTGCGGGGAAGATGTTCTTGGGATGAATGAATCCGAACTGGAGCATATCCGGGGAACGCTCGTATCTATGATCTTCCAGGATCCGATGACTTCGCTGAACCCGGTATTTACCGTGGGACAGCAGATCGCAGAGAGTCTGCTCCGTCATGAAAAGGTGAATCATGAAGAAGCCTGGAAGAAGGCGGAAGATATGCTGGAGCTTGTTGGAATTCCGAGAGAACGTGCGATTGAATATCCGCATCAGTTTTCCGGCGGAATGAAGCAGCGAGTTATTATTGCAATCGCCCTTGCCTGCAGTCCGAAATTGCTGATTGCGGATGAACCGACAACAGCATTGGATGTAACGATTCAGGCACAGATCCTTCATCTGATGAGAGAACTGAAAGAGAAAAAGAATACATCCGTGATCATGATCACCCATGATCTGGGTATCGTAGCAGAGACGTGTGACAGGGTGGCTGTTATGTATGCCGGAAAGATCATCGAGGAAGGAACCTTGGATGAAGTTTTCAATCATACACTCCATCCATATACAGAAGGTTTATTCAACTCATTACCAAATATTAAAAATAGAACGGCAAGACTTCGACCGATCCATGGTTTGATGCCGGATCCGACGGATCTTCCTGAAGGATGCGCGTTTGCTCCGAGATGTAACTATGCAACAGAGGCATGTAAAAAGAGAAGACCGGATCTTGTAACATTCACAGGAACACATAAGGCTGCCTGCCTTGCATATGAAGACAAAGATTTCCATATCGAGAGGGGGAAAAAGAATGGCTGATACGATTCTTGAAGTCAAAAATTTGAAAAAGTATTTTAAAACAGCCAGGGGAACCCTGCATGCGGTCGATGACGTGAGTTTTACGATCGAGAGGGGAAGGACGCTTGGAATTGTAGGAGAATCCGGCTGTGGTAAATCGACAACCGGTCGTGCGATTCTGAGATTATTAGAGCCGACATCCGGAAAGGTGGTCTTTGACGGAAAAGACATCACTTCTCTGAGTGCAGCTGAAATGAGAAAGATGAGAAGTGACATGCAGATCATCTTCCAGGATCCTTTTTCTTCGTTGGACCCGAGAAAAACGGTCAGCCAGACGATCGCAGAACCGATCATAGAGAACAAGATCCTGAAGGACAAAAAAGCAATTGAGGCACGCGTGAAGGAACTGATGGAAACAGTAGGTCTTGCGCAGCGTCTCGTCAATACATACCCGCATGAGCTTGATGGTGGAAGAAGACAGAGAATCGGAATTGCCAGAGCGCTGGCGATGAACCCGAAATTTATTGTCTGCGATGAGCCGGTATCCGCACTGGATGTGTCCATTCAGGCACAGATCCTGAATCTACTTCAGGATCTGAAAGAGCAGATGGGGCTGACCTTTATTTTTATCACGCATGACCTCTCGGTTGTTAATCACTTTGCGGATGAGATTGCGGTTATGTATCTTGGTCAGTTGATCGAGAAGGCACCGACCGAGGAGCTTTTCGATCATCCGATCCATCCGTATACGCGGGCACTTCTCTCCGCGATTCCGATCCCGGAGGTTGGAATCAGCCGTTCGGAAAGAATCCTCTTGAAAGGAGAAATCAGTTCTCCGATCGATCCGCCGGATGAGTGCAGATTTGCAAAGAGATGTATTTATACCTGTGACCAGTGTCATCAGTCATGTCCGAAGCTTATGGAAGTCAGACCGGGTCATTTTGTTTCCTGTCATTTGTGGAAGGATTTTTTAAGTGAGTGAATATAGGAGGATAAAGCATGTATCAGGTATCAGAGCGGGTAAAAAAACAGTTTGAATATACAATGAGTATTCCGTGTATAAAGGAAGCTATGAAATTTATACAGGAAGATGAGAGGAATACGATTGAAGAGCAGAAAGAACTGGTTCTCATAGAGGCTCCAACGAGAGAGGAAGAAAAACGAGCTGCGGTCATGATGGAAAAATTTAAAGCGCTCGGTCTTGAAAATGTTCACATTGACCGCGGTGGAAATGTCGTTGGTCTTCGAAGAGGAAGCGGCAAAGGGCCGAAGGTATTGATCGAGGGTCATCTGGATACAGTCTTTCCATTTGGAACGGTACATGGTGTAGAGGAGAGAGACGGATTCCTCTACGCACCGGGAATCGGTGATGATACGCGAGCACTGGCAATGCTGTTGGGACTTTTAAGAGCATTGAATCAGAATGAGATCAAGACATTCGGAGACATTGTATTTGTGGCAACTACCCGCGAGGAAGGTATGGGCGGCCTCGGCGGAATGAAAGATTTCCTGAATGATAATGACGACATTGATATTTCACTTACAATTGATAACAATGATATGAGCGCACTGATCTTCGAGGCGACAAGCGGAGAAACCTACGAGGTCAACTTTTATGGTATCGGCGGTCATGCGTTTGGATCGTTTGGCGAGATGGCACAGCCGATCCATGCAGCAGCCAGAGCAGTTGCGAAGATCGCTGATTTTACAGTTCCATCAGATCCGAAGACAAGCTTCTGTGTCTCAAATTTTCACGGTGGAACTGCGGCTGGAGTGCATGCGATCGCATCGCAGGCAACCATCAAATTTAATTTCAGATCAAATTCACCGGAGGAGCTTGCAAAGCTTCGCACAAAAATCTTTGATGCGATCGAAGAAGCATGCCGGGAAGAAACAGAAAAATGGGGAAAGGATGAGATCACCTGGGATAAAAACCTGATCAGTCAGGTTCCGGGCGGAACTCAGGATTCCCATACACCACTGGTAGAATCCGCGTGGCTTGGTTTGAAGTCTCTGGATATTGAACCGGTATTCCATAAAGGCGGCTGCACAAATGCGAACGTAGCGGTTTCGAAAGGAATTCCATCGATCTGTCTTGGACGCGCGTTTGCACCGGATGAAAATAGAAAGAATATAATGAATCACAGTGTTCATGAAAAGTTTCCGATCACCGACTCATATAAGGCAGTTCAGCAGGCATTTATGGTATTGATGATGGCAGCAGGAATCGACGGAGAGACTAATTCTGTTGTGGAGGAAAAATAGATTATGAAGAAAATGACACTGATCGCTACAGGAGATGCGTTTATCACAAGAAGATTTCCGGAAGGCGGTTATGAAGGATTTGAGCAGGTCAGAGACGTGATCAGTCAGTATGATGTAAAATTTTCGAATCTGGAGATGACATTCCACAATGAGGAAGGATATCCGGCAGCATTTTCCGGAGGAACCTGGGCAATGGCAGATCCAAGAACCCTTGATGATATGAGATCGTTTGGTTTTAATCTGTTTAATACGGCAAATAATCATTCCTGTGACTACAGTCATGGAGGCGTTCTTGCGACTATCCGGAATCTCGAAGAGAGAGACATGATCTTTGCCGGAACAGGAAAAAATCTTTCCGAGGCATCAAAACCATGCTATCTGGAGACGAAAAACGGACGTGTCGCAATGATTGCGGTCTCTTCAAGCTTCCATGAGTCAGGAATGGCTGGTGGACAGAGCGCGGAATTGATCGGAAGACCTGGATTAAATCCTCTTCGTTATGAAACGATTTACCATGTCACGGAAGAGAATTATAAGAAAGCAGAAGAACTGGCGGCGCTTACAAAGATCAACGCAACGATGGAGCGGTCTGTAAAAAACGGATATCAGAATCCGCCGGCTTCCGGAACACTGCCCTTTGGAACATACAAATTTGTTCTGGATGAAAAAGACTGGATCGAGAGCGTTCCATTCCCGGCTGATATGGAACGTGTCGAGAAGGAGATCATTGAGGCAAAAAAACAGGCAGATATCGTTCTTGTAAGCTTTCATGGTCATGAGACAGATGGGGAAGACACAACGGTTCCATCCATGTTCCTTGAGACATTTTCAAGAAGATGTGTGGATGCAGGAGCTGATGCGGTAATCGGACACGGACCGCATGAACTTCGTGGAATTGAGATCTATCACGGAGCGCCTATCTTCTACAGTCTGGGAAATTTCCTCTTTGAGACAGAAACTGTGGAAAAGCAGCCTTACGATGCATACATAAATAAAAAAATGCCGCTGGATACCAAGGTTGGTGCTTATATGGATGCCCGTAGTAAAAATGGCACAGCCGGATACGGAGTACTTCCGGAGATCTGGCTATCCGTGATGGCAGGCTGGACCATGGAAGATGGACATTTAACAGAAATCAAACTGTATCCGATTTCTCTTGGAATGACAGAAAAAAGGCCGCAAAAAGGAGTTCCGGTGTTGACCGGTGATGAGAACGTACTGTCATACCTGGCAGAGCTTTCAAAACCTTACGGAACTGAGATGGAAATTAAAGACGGCGTAGGAACGATCAGACTTTAAAGAAGATAGAAGGTGAGCGGATATGGAAGAGAGAAAGAGTAAAATCCTGAGCGAAATTGATCGGGACAGGGAAGAACTTGAAGAATTATCCAGAAAGATCCACGATGATCCTGAATTGGGATTTGAGGAATTTCATGCGCTTAGCTATATCAGTGATGTATTGAAAAAGCACGGATACCGTGTGGAACAGGGATACGGAGGTCTGGAAACGTCGTTCCGGGCTGAAAAAGAAGGATCAAAACCGGGTCCGACCGTAGCCTTTCTGGCAGAGTATGATGCATTGAAAGGAGTTGGACACGGATGCGGCCATAATTTAATCGCAACGTGTTCGACGGGGGCTTTTCTGGGGCTCGCATCCGTGATGGAAGATCTCCCGGGAAAAGTATGTATCATAGGAACACCTGCGGAAGAAGGCGGTGCCGGAAAGGTAAAGCTTCTGAAAAATGGGGCGTTTGATGATGTTGACTTTGCCCTGATGATGCATCCGTCATCAGGTGGTTCAAATCTTGTAGGACGCGGAGGCCGGGCTGCCTGCTCTGTAAAAGTGCATTTTACCGGAAAAGGCGCACATTCTTCCGTACCTAAAAATGGAATCAATGCCCTGAGCGCTGTCATTCATGTTTTCCAGCAGATCGATCTGATGCGTCCGACTTTTGACCCGCAGGATAACATCAATGGAATCATTTCGAATGGCGGAAGTGCGGCCAATGTAATTCCGGCATCAGCAGATTGTGAATTCTGTATCCGCGCGGATACCATGAAGAGAATCGAAGGGCTGATCGATGTAATAAAACTCTGTGTCAGAAACGCGGAACAGTTGACCGGAGCAAAAGCGGATATCAGCTGGGGTGAGATATCAGCGGAGCGTTATCCAAACCGGCCGATGTGTCAGGCATTTAAAGATAACATGGAGATATTGGGAATTGAGATGAAGTGGCCGGATCCGAAGGCACAGTACGGATCATCGGATATCGGCAATGTTTCTATAAAAATTCCGGCGATCCATGATTATCTGTCGATCACTGATGATAAAACGATTCAGGCTCATACGAAAGAGTATGCGGATGCTGCAAAAAGTGAAGAAGCTCAGGAAATCTGCCTGAAAGGTGCGAAGGGTCTTGCGATGACAGGATATGATATTTTGTCAAGCGATGAGTTCCAGGCGGAGATCCGTAGATTCCATGAACAGCAGATCCCGGATTTTTATAAAGAGAAGAAATCATAATTGTAACTGTTCAGTAGGTCTGCGCACTTGCTGCGCTGACCGTAAGAAAACATAGGCTGGAAGGCAAAAATCCCATCAGCGAAGCTGATCTGGAATGGATTTTTGCACGTAACTATGAAGGTACTGAATAGTTACTCATAATTAAGAAATACAGTGATCTGTATAGGAAACTCAAAAAGAATATTTGAATAAATCGATCGGAATCGATATAATCAATATGAGGACTGCGCACCTGTGTGAGAATCAGATCACCAGGTGCGCGCAGCGTAAAGGAGAGGAGTACCTATGAACAAAATCACAAATGCGTCAAGATTTCTTTTTGAGGAACTTGTATCCAGAATACAGGAACGTTCCAACGCAGTGGGAATCGCGGTTGCGATCGTTGATCGAAATGGAAATACACAGTATGAAAAGTTTTTTGGATACCGGGATCAGGAGAGAAAATTGCCGATCGATGAGGATACGATCTTCGGGTTAGCGTCCGTCACGAAATCCTTTGTGGCTTTATCGATCATGCAGCTAGTCGAAGCTGGAAAAGTAGATCTGGATGATCCGGTGAGCAAATATATTCCGGAATTTACAAACCGCAATCAGAAACCGATAAAGCTATGGCACTTTTTATGTCACACAGCGGGCTTTTATCCGATGCACCGCACAATCATCAATGAGATCGCGCAGAAGGCAGGACTGGATGAGAATGAGACAGGGGATTTTGCGTTCTGTGAGAAGATCGCATTGGAAGGAACAAAGGCAGTCGCTGAGCTGCTGGATGCCCAGACAAAGGAAAACGGCGGTCTGATCGGAGATCCGGGAAACTACATGAGCTATTGCAATGATGGCTTTGGACTTTTGTCGGAGATCGTACGTCGTGTCGGCGGAGAGAACAGCTTTGCGGAATATGTGAAAAAACATATTCTTGAGCCTCTTCATATGGAGCGGAGCAGCGGAGAGTATGTAAGACCGGCAGCGGATGCGAATGCGGCAATTCTCTACAAAATGCAAAAAGGTGTCATGACCTCCGGCAGAGATTACCATGACAATGCATTTTCCCTCGGAGGAGCCGGTTCCCTGAAATCTACGCTTGCAGACATGAAAAAATACATCTGCATGTATCTGAATTACGGAAAGGGGATCGATGGAACAAGGATCCTCTCCCAGGAGGGTGTACGGACGATGTGTCGCCCAAGAATCGATTATCGCCCGGATAGCCATTATTGCTTTGGCCTTGCGCAGAAGAAGCTGGATGACCTGACGGTTATGGAGCATGGCGGAAGCCTGCCGGGAGTTTCGTCGAATTTATCCTGGTCGTATGATGCCGGAGTGGGTGTTATGGTACTGTGCAACACGTCGGGCGTGCCGGTTAGCACGATCGCGGATGCAGCAATGCGGATGTATCATGGAAGAAATCCGATCGAGGACCGATTTGTTTATCAGGAGACGGAGTGGAATGCGGAAAAGAGAAAGGCGATGTGCGGCACCTTCCGTTCAGATGAAGATAACAATATCACGATCTTTGAAAAAGATGGAAATCTGGCAGTCAAAGAGGGAGAGACGCTTCTTCGATTTGTGCCGGTGCAGGAATTTTTAGGGATTGTGCGCAACCCGGATAAGGATGGCTACGTGAGATTCTTCGAAAATGAGAATGGTGAGATCTTTGCAATCGGATACGGTGGAAGAATGCTGCCGAGAGTGAAAGACTGATTGGATCAAAGTTTGAGCATGAAAAAATGCCGGATGATCGGTTTTCCCGATCATCCGGCATTTCATGATTCTGGTAAGAATATGTCAGCTTCGCTGACCAGAATCATGCGTAAAGTCTCACGGACGTTTCGACTTGAATTTAACCGCCATACGGAATCCATGCAGTGCGTTTTATATGACGATCAATTAGTGGATAAAGCCTTCAGCCCACTTTTTAAAGTTTGCGAAGTCCTCTTCGTTCGGATGGGAGAGACCTTCCTGGTACGTATCGCGAAGAAGCTTTCCCTTTGCGTCCTCCGGGTCCTTTTCGAGCATTGCGGCAAATTTATCTGCGACTGCCGGCTGCATTTTCCCCTGGCAGACGAAGCCTGTAAGAACGGTGTTGTTTACGGGAATATTTGCCTCTGCCTGTTTTAAGATCGAGTGGATGTAATCAGGAGCTGCATATCCGGCTGTGCCGAAAAGAGCGATCTTTGTATTCTGAAGGTTCTTTAAGAAAACACGCGTCCTGTCATCGCAGCTTCCTTTATCGGTCCAGAAGCCGGCGAAGATAAGGTCCGCTCCAAGATCCGGGGAGTAATGGGACGTATCACCGAAATAAACACAGTGCTCATGCGGAAGGATATCATGGAGACGATCTGCAAGTGCTGCGGTATTTCCGGTCTTACTGGAATAAACGATTGCATATTTCATTGGCATTTCCTCCACTTACTGTAATGATGCGGCAATTGCGTCTGCAAGTGCGTCAAGCTCAGTCTCCTGATTGTCTTTCAGGGCAGATTTAATGGTCACATCTGACTCGAGCACATGGATATTTTTCATTGTACCGAGGATTTCCCCCATCTGTTTTGAGGTGGTTGCCGCCCAGGTTCCGTTCTGGATCAGGGCAGCGGTACGGTTTGTAAGACCGTGGGCTGCAAGCTGGTGGAGCAGTGTGTCCATATTGCAGAAGATACCGCCATTGTAGGTGATGGATGCAAAGACAATCGCGGAGGTACGGAACGCGTCTGCAATGATGTAGGACGGATGGGTCTTGGAAACGTCAAAGACGGAAATATGGCGGATGCCGCGGTCGGCAAGCTTTCCGGCAAGGATATCGGCAGCTTTTTCCGTATGACCGTAAACAGATCCGTAGGCGATCGTTACAGATTTCTCTTCCGGCGTATAGGAGCTCCATTTGAGGTATTTATCGATGAGCCATGGGAGATCTTCTCTCCAGATCACGCTGTGGAGCGGGCAGATCATCCGGATCTCGAGCCCGGCAGCCTTCTTTAAGAGACCCTGTACGGACATGCCGAATTTTCCAACGATATTTGTATAATAACGTCTCGCCTCAGAGAGCCAGGCAACCTTATCGTCGATCTCGTCAGCAAAGATATTTCCGTCGACAGCGCCGAAGGAACCGAAGGCATCAGCGGAGAACAGGATCTTTTCTGTCTTTTCATAGGTAACCATGACCTCCGGCCAGTGCACCATCGGGGCCATCACGAAGGTAAGCTCATGGGAGCCGAGAGAGATGGTATCTCCCTCTTTTACCAGAATCGCGCGGCTGTCCACATCAAAATCAAAGAACTGTTTCATCATTCCCACAGCCTTTGCGGTGCATACGATCTTTGCCTCCGGGTAAACGGCGATCACATCGGCGATGGACGCACAGTGGTCCGGCTCCATGTGGTTTACGATCAGATAGTCCAGAGTGCGGCCCTTTAAGGCAGCGGTCACATTTTCGAGAAAATCATGGGTGAAGGACGCGTCCACGGTATCGAAGAGTGCTGTCTTCTCGTCAAGAAGAACGTAAGAGTTATAGGACATTCCTGTAGGAACCGGATAAACATTTTCAAAGAGAGCGATGCGGCGGTCATTGATGCCGACCCAGAAAAGGGAATCTGTAAGCTTTCTTATGTTATTCATGTTAGAAACCTCCTGATATTAATATTGCTGTGGCGTTTTCCGAATCTGCCAGAACGAGAACGGTGAAATACCGGAAAGGTACTGGCTTCTGAAAGAGTCACAAAAGGTCAAAAAATAAAATCATCTGGACCTATATATTCCTATTGTCGGCAAATTTTAACAATATAAAAGTAAATCCAGACAAGACAGAAATATTGACGCAGATATACTATCATTTTAAATGGAAAGTCTTTGGAAAGCAAGTAAAACCATCCGGTAAAATCTAAAAAAATTATTAAATACCAGTTGACAAGTTGGGTATGAAGTCATATAATTCACTTGAAATTGATATTCGTTATCAATACGATTGTTCCCATAAATGGTTTGGTGAGAGGTGATGGAAATGCTTACAGATGTAATTGTTTTGTTGCTGGTTGCCATGGCCGTGATCGGTGTGATAAAGAGTATCCGGAAACAGAAGAAGAGCGGTTCCTGTGGGGGCTGTTGCGGTTCCTGTTCCGGTTGCAGCGGATGCGGCAGTGTCCATTACGATACAGCTCCGAAAGCTCACAAAGTCTGAGTGGATGGAGTGTAAAGAGGAGGAAAGATGATGCCAATGACATTTTTACGTGCCGGTGAGACCGGCATGATCCAGCGTGTCGGCGGAGCGGAGGACACGAAGAGATTCCTCGCGAATCTTGGCTTCGTGGACGGAGCGACAGTGACAGTGATCTCTGAACTCAACGGAAACCTGATCGTAAACATCAAGGATTCCAGAGTCGCGATCAACAAGGAGATGGCAAAGCACGTTATGGTGCAGTAGCTGTGAAAAAAGACGGTGACTGTTCAGCAGTTTGCCTTATCCCGCAGGGAAGTGCAGACTGGGAAGAATGGGCAGTTATGGATGATGAAAGTTCAAGTGGGAGATTTCCCACTTTGCTTTTTCCCCAATGGTTAGTATGCGCTAATTAGCATCAGCTAATCGAAAACTTTTGGAAAAAATTCACAAAAGGCAGGGGGATGGATCCGGACCGCAGGAGCGGTTCACAAGGATAGAAAGGAGAAGACATGACATTACGTGAAGTTCCGGTACATACAACGGTTAAAGTTGTAAAGATCAACGGAGAGGGCGCATTCCGCCGCAGAATCATGGACATGGGCATTACCAAAAACAGCGAGATCTACGTTCGTAAAGTAGCGCCGCTCGGTGATCCGGTCGAGATCACGGTCCGTGGATATGAACTGTCTTTGAGAAGAGACGATGCGGAAAGTGTCGAAGTCGTTACAGTTTAATGGCGGGATAAATGTTTTGCCTGATGTGTATGCAAAACATTGGCAAAACACGGTTGCTGTCCTCGCGGAGTGTGGACAGTGACAACACAAGTGCAGGAAAATAGGAGGATGAAAAATGGCTATTAAAATCGCATTAGCCGGCAACCCGAACTGTGGTAAGACGACCATGTTCAATGCCCTCACAGGCGCGAACCAGTACGTCGGAAACTGGCCGGGTGTAACTGTAGAGAAAAAAGAAGGTAAATTAAAATCTGCCAAGAGCGGTGAAGAGATCATCATCACAGACCTTCCGGGTGTTTACTCCCTTTCCCCGTACACACTGGAGGAAGTCGTAAGCCGTGATTACCTCGTTCACGAGAAACCGCAGGCGATCATCAATCTGGTAGACGCAACAAACATTGAGAGAAACTTATATCTGACGACCCAGATCCTCGAAATCGGTATTCCGGTTGTAATCGCGTTAAACATGGCTGACCTGCTTGCAAAGAGCGGGGATAAGATCGATGTGAAGAAGCTTTCCGAGATCTTCGGCTGTGAAGTTGTTGAGACTTCCGCGTTAAAGGGCACAGGCCTTAAGGAAGTTGTCGAGAAGGCGATCGAGGCAGCGAAGAAGAACGAGTGGAAGAACCCGGCTGGCATCTTCTCCGGAAGCGTAGAAAACGCGATTGAGAAGGTTGAGGAGGCTGTCGGTGACGCTGTGGACGCAGACCAGAAGAGATGGTTCGCGATCAAGCTTCTTGAGAAGGACAGCAAGGTCATCGAGCAGTTACATCTTCCGGCATCCGCTATGGCAGCGGTCAACACGGAGGTTACCCGTCTTGAGAAAGAGACTGATGACGATACAGAGAGCATCATCACAGACGAGCGTTATACATACATCGGAAGCGTGATCGACAAGGCCGTTAAGAAATCCGGCAAGAAGCTCTCCACCTCCGATAAGATCGATAAGATCGTTACAAACCGTATCTTAGGTATCCCGATCTTCGCGGCAGTAATGTGGTTCGTTTACTACATCTGCGTAAGCACACTTGGTACCATGGGTACAGACTGGGCAAATGATACATTCGGCGGCGGCATTCAGGAATGGGCAGGCGCAGCACTCGCGGCAGCAGGCGCAAGCGACTTCATCCAGAGCCTTGTTGTAGACGGTATCCTCGGCGGACTCTTCGCTGTATTCGGATTCCTGCCGCAGATGGCACTCTTATTCTTAATGCTTTCCATCCTTGAGGACTGCGGATACATGGTACGTATCGCATTCGTCATGGACCGTGTGTTCCGTCACTTCGGACTTTCCGGTAAGAGCTTCATTCCGCTCCTTATCGCATCCGGCTGCGGTATCCCGGGTATCATGGCTTCCAAGACCATCGAAAATGATAACGACAGACGTCTTACCATTATGACAGCCACATTTATTCCGTGCGGTGCGAAGCTTCCGGTTATCGCTCTTTTAGGCGGCATCATGGTTGGCTGGACCTCCGGAGATTACTCCGATGCGGGAAATACAGCATTCTTAATGTACGCGTTAGGTATCGTCTGCGTTCTTGTAGCAGCGATCATGTTAAAGAAGACAAAACCGTTCTCCGGCGAGGCAGCTCCGTTCGTTATGGAGTTACCGGCATACCACATCCCGTCTGCTAAGACCGTTCTTATGCACACCTGGGAGCGTCTGTGGGGCTTCATTAAGAAAGCCGGAACAATCCTGTTCCTTGCCTGCGTGGTCATGTGGATCCTCTCCTCCTTCGGTTTCGAGAATGGTTCCTTCGGTATGGTAGAAGACACAGAGAACTGCCTCATGGCAATCCTCGGAAACGCTCTTGCATGGATCTTCACTCCTCTCGGATGGGGCAAATGGCAGTGCGTTGCAGCGGCGATCTCCGGATTCTCCGCAAAAGAGGGTATCGTTTCCACAATGGGTGTCCTTGCAAATGTCAGCGAGGATCTCTCCGAGGAGACAGACGTTGTCGCAGCCGCGATCAGAGACTGGTTCCCGACAATGGCAGCAGCATTCTCCTTCCTTGTATTCAACCTTATGAACTCTCCGTGTCTGGCAGCTATTTCCACAATGGCTCAGCAGATGCAGTCCAGAAAGTGGTTCTGGTTTGCGATCATCTTCCAGAACGTATTTGCTTACTGTGTAGCTCTTATGTTCTACCAGTTTGGTCTTCTTGCTGAGGGCGGTTCCTTCGGAATCGGCACAGCAGCAGCAGTTGTTGTTCTTCTCTTCTTCCTTTATATGCTGTTCCGTCCGGATCCATATAAGAACCAGAAGAAGGCATCCCGCCGTTCTGTAGCAGCTTAATTTTAGCAGTATTACTTCATTATTCCATAGAAACTCTATAAAAGATCCAGGTCAGAGGCGGACATCGCTTCGTGGCCTGGATCTTTTTAGTTGGAAACCGCATAGTTTATAGAAGGAAGATTGCGAGAGCCGCGCCGGGGTCCGGACGGCCTTCGCGGATCAAAGGAGACAAAAACGATGGAAAATATCGGAAATATTATTCTTGGGATCATGATCCCGTTTGCGGGGACGACACTTGGAGCTGCGTGCGTATATTTTATGAAGAAGGGAATCCGTCAGAATGTGGAAAAAGGTCTTCTGGGCTTTGCGGCCGGTGTCATGGTGGCGGCATCCGTGTGGTCACTTCTGATCCCGTCCATGAATCTTTCCGCGGATCTGGGACGTCTGGCGTTTCTGCCTGCGGTGACCGGATTCTTCTGCGGCATCCTGTTCCTGCTGTTCCTTGACGGGCATGTGCCTCATCTTCACATCGGGTGCGATGAACCGGAAGGTCCGTCCTGCACGTTAAAAAAAAATACGATGCTTGTCCTTGCGGTGACCCTTCATAATATTCCGGAAGGAATGGCGGTCGGTGTCATGTTCGCGGGCCTTCTTACGGCAAACAGCGGGATCACTTTAGCCGGTGCGTTTGCCCTGTCCGTCGGGATCGCGATCCAGAACTTCCCGGAGGGCGCGATCATTTCCCTGCCGCTTAAGGGTGAGGGAATGAGCAGCAACCGGGCATTCTTGTATGGAACGCTTTCCGGCGTTGTAGAGCCTGTCGCGGCGCTTTTGACCGTGCTGCTATACAGGGTCCTCGCTCCGGTCCTGCCGTATCTTCTCGCCTTCGCTGCAGGTGCCATGATGTACGTGGTCGTGGAGGAGCTGATTCCGGAGACTGCGGAGGGAGAACACTCGAATATCGGGACCATCGGGTTTGCGGTCGGGTTTGCATTGATGATGATGCTTGACGTAGCACTTGGATGATACAATATGGACGATTGAGTGTCATCTGTCTGCCCGCTGTTCGGTGGAAAAAAGACAGAAAAACAAAAAGAAAAGTGGATATCCAGAGTCCATGATGTGACTCTGGGATATCCACTTTTTATTTCCGGCAATCAAATTTTTCAACGAAGATCGATCAAATTGTCAAAATACATTTATTATCGGAAATGCTTGTATAATTAGAATCTCTTCCACGTACCCCGATAGAAAAGCAGCAGCAGCGGGAACAGCTCCAGACGTCCGGCAAGCATATCGAAGGTGAGGACCAGTTTGGAGAAGTTGGAGAAGAGCCCGAAGTTCTGGGCCGGGCCTACAAGTTCCAATCCCGGTCCGATGTTGTTTAAGGTCGCCGCGACGGCGGTAAAGTTTGTCACAAGATCGAAGTTGTCGATGCCGATGAGCAGCACGGAAATAGCGAAGATCAGGATGTATGCCGCCATGAAGACATTTACGGAGCGGAGAACCACATGATCCACTGCGCGTCCCTCAAAATGGATCTTGCGGACCTGATTCGGATGGAGACTCTGGGAGAGCTCTTTTGTCAGGGACCGGAATAACAGCACGACACGGGACACCTTAATGCCGCCGCCGGTACTTCCCGCGCAGGCACCGATAAACATTAAGAGCACCAGGATCGTTTTCGGGATCGTTGGCCAGAGGTTAAAATCCACGGTGGCGAAGCCGGTGGTCGTGATGATGGAAGCAACCTGAAACGCGACATGGTGGAACGCGAGGAACAGGCTGTCGAAGAAATCCCGGACGAAAAACGTGATGACAAGGATCGACGCGGCAATGATCCCGAGGTACCATCGCGCCTCCTCGCAGCGCAGCGCTTCCTTCGGCTTTTTCATATAGAAGAGGAAGTACACGTTAAAGTTGATGCCAAAGAGGATCATAAACACGGTAACTACGCCCTGAAGGTAGGTGGAATAGCTTCCGAAGCTGTCGTTCTTGATACCGAAACCTCCGGTTCCCGCGGTACCGAAAGCGGTACACAGGGAATCAAACACCGGCATCTGTCCCACAAGCAGGAGAATAACCTCTAGAACCGTCAGGAAGAGATAGAGCCCATAGAGGATCTTTGCGGTGGACTGCACCTTCGGGACCAGCTTTGTGACAGAGGGTCCCGGGCTTTCTGCCTTCATGAGGTTCATATGATAGCCGCTTCCGGTAAGCGGAAGCAGGCAGAGAAGGAACACGAGAACTCCCATACCACCGATCCAGTGTGTAAAGCTCCTCCAGAACAGGATGCCGTGCTGAAGCGGTTCCACGGCGGGAAGAATACTGGCACCGGTCGTCGTAAATCCGGACACAGTCTCAAACAGGGCATCCACCGGATTTGTGATGGATCCGCTTAAGAGGAACGGGATGGAACCCATGATACTCATGACGATCCAGCTTAAGGCAACCGTCACGGAGCCTTCCCTTGCGTAGAATACCTTGTTTTTCGGCTGCTTGCGGACAAGGATCACACCCGGGATCAGGCAGAGGACGATCGTGATGAAGAATGCCAGCGCGCAGCTTTCATGGTAGATCAGGGAGACTGCCAGGGATGGCACAAGAAGCGCCGCCTCCACGTCCAGAATCCAGCCGATAATATAAAAGATCATCGAATAATTCATGGAATCGCTCCTTTATGATTTTAAGATATCCCGGATATCACCGAGACCGCGGTTTGTGGTCACGAGAATCACGGTATCCCCGACCGTGATCATATTCTGACCGCGGGGGGTGAGGATCTGACCGTTGCGGTTGATGCAGCAGATCAGAAGGTTGTCCTTTAAGTTTAAGTCCATAAGCGGCACATTCGTGACAGCGGAATCCTCTTTGATGGAGAATTCCAGTGCTTCGGCACGGCCGTCCAGGATCTTATACAGCGTTTCCACGTTGCAGCCGATGGTGTTCTGGCGGGCACGGACGTACTGTAGGATATAATCTGCCGTCAGGTACTTCGGGTAGATGATGCTGTCGATACCGAAGCTGTCGATCACGTCGTCAAAGGCGATCTTATTGACCTTCGCGATGAGCTTTGCGTTGGAGTGGAGCTTTCCGTAGAGGGCGAGGAAGATATTCTCCTCGTCAAGTCCGGTGAGGGCCACAAGGGAATCGGCGTAGGTCAGGCCTTCTTCCAGAAGAAGATCCCGATCACTTCCGTCCCCGTTTATGATGTCAGCGCCGGGAATCACTTCGCTTAAGTAATCACAGCGCTCTTTCCGCTGCTCGATGATCCGGACACGGAACCCGATCTTTAAGAGGTCCTGTGCGAGATAGTGGGCGATGGTGCCGCCGCCGATGATCAGGGAATTTTTTACGGATTTTGAGCGGAGACCGATCTTTTCAAAAAACTGGGCTGTATTTTCCAGAGATCCCACAATGGAGAGGATATCCGTATCCTGAAGGACAAAGCTTCCGTTCGGGATTACGACCTCGGATCCGCGCTCAACGGCACAGATCAGGACATCGCATTTTAACTGTCGCATGATATCCATGACAGTTTTTCCGCCGAACCCGATCTCCGGCTTTAAGCGGAAACGGAGAAGCTCGACACGTCCCTTGGCGAAGGTGTCGATCTTGATGGCGGACGGGAATTTTAAGAGCTTTAAGATCTCTCTGGCCGCCGTCAGCTCCGGGTTGATGATCATGGAGAGTCCGAGTTTTTCCTGAATGAAACGGATCTCCTTATTATAGAGCGGGTTTCTTACGCGGGCGATGGTGTCACAGTGTCCGGTCTTCTTCGCCATCAGGCAGCAGAGGAGGTTTAATTCGTCCTCGCCGGTGACAGCGATAAAGAGGTCCGCGCTTTCCACACCGGCCTCCTGCTGGATATTGAAGCTGGCACCGTTTCCAACGATTCCCAGGGCGTCAAACTGGTTGGAAAGATGTTCCACTTTCTGCGGATTCATATCGACCATAACGAGATCGTGGCCCTCGGCGCTTAAGCGCTCCGCAAGGCTCACGCCGACCTTTCCGCAGCCGACAATGATGATCTTCATATGTTTACCGGTCCTTTCAATTAATTACGCTTCCCAGCGTCCGGAAGCGCCGCACGGGAGTACAAGTTTGGAACTTGTAACCGGAAGTCCGATCTCCTCGGAGCTTACAGTTCCACCGAACTGCGGAACAACGGCTGTTCCGAGCATATAAGTCAGTACGGCCGGAGCAAGTCCGGTTGTGTAGGAGTTGATCAGGTAGAATAACGGCTTGTCGGAGAGGAGCTTCGCGCAGAGTTTTACGAGCGGGTAGATCGCGTCCTCGATCTTCCAGATCTCGCCCTTCGGGCCTCTTCCATAGGAGGGCGGGTCCATGATGATCGCGTCGTAGTGGTTTCCACGGCGGATCTCACGCTCTACGAATTTTACGCAGTCATCCACGATCCAGCGGATCGGCGCGTCCTCAAGGCCGCTGGACTTCGCGTTCTCCTTTGCCCAGGCGACCATGCCCTTGGAGGCGTCAACGTGGGTCACGGAAGCTCCGGCTTTCGCGGCTGCCAGTGTTGCTCCTCCGGTGTAGGCGAAGAGGTTTAAGACTTTGACCGGGCGTCCCGCGTTTTTGATCTTTTCGCCAAACCAGTCCCAGTTTGCCGCCTGTTCCGGGAAAAGACCGGTATGCTTAAAGCTGAAGGGCTTTAACTGGAAGGTCAGGCCTTTGTAGTTGATGCTCCACTGCTCCGGGAGACTGAAGAATTCCCACTCGCCGCCGCCTTTTGAGCTTCTGTGGTAGTGGCCGTTCATCTTTCTCCACTGTGGTGCCTTTTTATCGGTATCCCAGATAACCTGGGGATCCGGACGGACCAGAATATATTTTCCCCAACGCTCCAGCTTTTCACCGCCGGAACAGTCGATGACTTCATAGTCCTTCCATCCATCTGCTATCCACATAATTGTATTCCATCTCTTTCTTTAGACTTTTTTTGCGTAAAAACGGATCAGGGGCATAAAATGCCTATGATATACCAGTATAATAGATTCGGGGGATACTGTCAAATAGGAGTGGGGATGGAATGCGGGATGTTGGCGGAAATATGGGGAACATGAACGGAAAATGTGTCTTTCTGTGGCGGGAATGCGGCAGAACTGTGGTGGGGACTTAAGAGAATTGACAGGTATTTTCTGTTGAATAATCAGGGAGTTACTGGTAAAATAAAATCAGATGTATTGCGAAATGAAAAATACGGCCGGAAGGCAGAAATCCCATCGGCGGAGCTGATCCGGAATGGATGTTGGCGATAGTTATGCGCCTTTTGGGGTACAGGAAGGAGACGGAGCGAGTGAAGAAAAAAGGGTTAAGAATACTGGCAGCAGCGGCGGTCCTGACTTTCGGATGTCTGACGATGAACGCCTACGCAGCGGAAGGCTGGGCGCTTTCCAATAATATATGGACGTATCTTGATAAAAACGGAAACCGCGTGACGAATGAGTGGAAAAAGGGCGCGGACAATCTCTGGAGATATTTAAACAGCAGCGGTGAGATGGCGGTCAACAGCTGGGCAGACAATGATTACTATGTGGATTCCAACGGAATCATGGTGTCAAATAAATGGATGCAGCTGGCTTCCCCGTACAGCAGGGATAATGGGACGACATACTGGTTCTATTTCGGTTCCAGCGGAAAAGTCACGAAGGACAGCTGGAAGAAGATCGACGGAAAGAGTTATCTCTTTGATTCCGACGGAATTATGCAGACCGGATGGTCCGAGGATGGGGATTACTATTTAAGCTCCAGCGGCGCTATGGTCACCGGCTGGAAGTATCTGGAGCCGAAGGATGAGGATAAGGATCTCTACGGACCGGAGAGCGACGACGGAAAATACTGGTTCTACTTCTCTGCGAGCGGAAAGAAGAACAGCCCGTCGACGAGCAGTAACGGCGGCGATTATAAGGTGATGAAGATCGATGGCAAATATTACTGCTTCGACGAGGACGGACGGATGCAGACCGGATGGGTGTATTTAGAAGGTGACCCGGAGAATGCAAGTAAGGACACGATCGAGAACTGGAGATATTTTGCGGAGAGTGGGATCCAGAACGCGACTCTCGGTGCGTCGATCACCGGATGGCTCTCCTTAAATCCGCCGGAACAGCTCCAGGACAATGTGGATGAGCCGGTTGTCTGGTACTATTTCGAGAAAGATGGAACACCGAAGACAGGTCCGGAGGACGGAAAAGCGTCCACAAGTGACTTTGTCAAGATCAACGGAAAGACATATCTCTTTGACCAGAAGGGAAATCCGGTGAAGGGATTAAAGAAGATACAGATCGGATCGACAGGAGAGTACACCTCCTATTACTTTGATGCATCCTCCAGAATTTCCGTAAAGGGAAAGATGACAGTGGAGGAAGGCGATGGAAATAAGACGACCTTCTACTTTAATGAGGGAACCTACGCGGGACGCGGTGTCAGCGGTGTGAAGAATGGCTATCTCTATTATATGGGTAAGCTTCAGGAAGCGGACAGCTCCAGCCGTTACGCATTGATCAGTATCCCGAATGGAAGCAACGGATACCAGACTTACGTTGTAAACTCCTCCGGACGTATCTCAAAGAATACGACGGTGAAGGACCGCGACGGAAACAAGTTTAAGGTAAATTCCAGCGGAATTTTGACTCAGATCAACGATGAGACGGCGAGCACGAAAGAAGAATACGGTGAGCCGACAGAACCAGTATTTGAGAATGATTGATGTGGATCTTGGATAAATGATAAAGGAGTTTTTAAAGGACCAGGGGCAGAGATGTTCCTGGTCTTCTATGTTAGCTGCCATGTATCCAGAAAACTTCCGGCAGCAGGATCTGCGCAGAGAACTTTTACATATGATGGTTAAATAAAAAGAGGATTCCGACTGCAAATACAGACAGTCAGAAATCCTCAGTTTTTTAGTGCGTTTAAACTTCCTCGCCGTTGATCAGGACATGCTTGATCACACCTGTCACATCAAACGGGCAGCCGTCAACAATGACAACATCGGCGTCTTTTCCTTCTTCCAGAGAACCGACACGGTCAGCGATGCCAATGTGCTCAGCCGGGTTGATGGTTACGGCGCGGAGTGCCTCATACTCGTCCATACCGGCTTTGATAGCGAGCCCTGCGCAGAGCGGCAGGTAGTGGAGCGGGGTTACCGGCGCGTCTGTGATGATGGAGACATGACATCCGGCTTTCGCGAGGATGCCCGGTGTCTCCCAGGTCTTATTCTGAAGCTCAAATTTGGAGGCATGTCCGAAGGTCGGACCTACCGCGAGCGGGAGATTCTCCTTCGCGAGTTCATCTACGATCATATGCCCCTCTGTCACATGCTCCAGAGTCAGGCCGACACCGAACTCTTTCGCAATGCGGATCGCAGTGAAGATATCGTTTGCCTGATGGGCATGGGCTTTTAACGGGATCTCATGGTTTAATACCGGGATCAGAGCTTCGGACTTCTGGTCGTAAGCCGGAAGCTTGGAAGCGTCATCACCGGCCGCCTCGATCTTTGCCTTGTAAACCTTCGCTTTATTTAAAGCCTCGCGGATTTTTGCGGCATTTGTCATACGGCTGGAGATTCCCTGTTTCTGGTAGCAGCGTTTCGGGTTTTCACCGAAAGCGCATTTCATAGCGATTGGGAATTTTACGATCATATTGTCAACACGGGTTCCAACCGGTTTGATAGCAGCGAAGGTTCCGCCAATGGAGTTGGAGCTGCCTGGACCGGTTGCGAAGCAGGTAACACCGGCTTTCGCGGCCATCTTCATACACGGGTCAAACGGGTTGATTCCGTCGATCGCCTGCACCTGTGGAGTTACCGGGTCATTCAGTTCGTTGTAGTCATGCCCCTCGTAGCCGATCCCGTAGCCGTCAAGACCGATATGGCAGTGGGCCTCGACAAATCCCGGATAAACCTGGAGTCCGGTGGCGTCGATAACCTCAGCACCGTCAGCAGAGAGACCTTTTCCGATCTTCACGATCTTTCCGCCGTCGATCAGGATGTCAGCGATAAAAGTTTCCTTTGATACCGCTGTGTGAAGTGTTCCGTTCTTGATACAAATCATTGGAATTCCTCCTCTTTTCAAATCATAACTCTATCATACATGAATTGCGAGAATATTTCAAGGATTCTTTCTGTACAGTAGTTAAAAAAAGGTTACGATTCACGCTTTGCGCAAACAGTAACAAAAAAAGGAACTATATCATCTTAAAAGATGAAAAGTTCCTTATATTTGAGTTATGAAACTACATTCACCGGTGTTCCCTCAAGGAATCCCTTTACATTTCCGGCAAGGATGGAAACGAGGCGCTGTCTTGTCTCAAGTCCTTTCCAGCCCATATGCGGGGTGAGGATCACGTTGTCGAGGGTGTAGAGCGGGTTGTCGGCTTTCGGCGGCTCAGTTTCCTGGACGTCGAGGCCTGCGCCTGCGATCTGGTGCTTTTCAAGCGCTTCGATCAGAGCCGGTTCATCGATGAGAGCACCGCGGGAGGTGTTGATCAGGAAGGCGGTCGGCTTCATCAGCGCAAGAGTCTCTTTATTGATCATATGCTTTGTCTGCGGAGTTAACGGGCAGTGCAGGGAAACATAGTCACTGTTCTTTAAGACTGTCTCAAGATCCACATAGCGGATGCCGTCCTCGTCGGCTCTCGGTGTTCTTGTATACACGAGAATGTTCATATCAAGAGCTTTTGCAATCTTCATTACAGTCTTTCCGATATGTCCGGCACCGATGATTCCTAAAGTCTTTCCGTTTACCTCAACGTGCGGAACCTGGAGATTTTTCGTAAAGTTATCATGGTTTCCGTTTGCCAGCATTTTCATCTGGACCTGCATGGTGGAGCTTAAATTTAAGATCATCATGACCGCCGTGTGGGCTACGCGCTCGGAGCTGTATGCCGGGATATTGCAGACGGTGATCCCCTTCTCCCTTGCGGCATCAAGATCCAGATTGTTGTATCCGGTACCGGCCTCACAGATCAGCTTTACGGAAGCCGGAAATTTGCGGATCAGGTCACCGTTTACCGGCATCTCCTTTGTGACGATAATATCAGCTCCCTCAATGCGCTCTAAGAGCTGTTCCGGTGTGGTATCATCGTAGACGGTCACGTCGGAAGAGAGAACGGAAAAGTCGAGATTTCCGTCGAAGTTCTTTTTTTTCGCGTTTAATACAACGGTCTTGGCGTTCATGGGTCAATCCTCCTGAGAAATTGATAATAAGAAAATTGTGCGTGCTTTGGCGCTGTATTTATTATATAACGGTTTTTGGAGTGTGACAATGAAGAGTTTGGCAGATTTGAATAATAAAAAAATGAGCCAACAAGGGGGGACTTGTTGGCTCGTCAGGATTGACAGTTTTTTAAATGAGTGATTAGCCTTATGACGTATGGACCGCTGTCCGGTCATGAATTTTACATTTGGAATAGAATTTAAAGTAGTATTGTGTTAAAATAAAGGGAAAAAGAAAGAAAACAGTCATATTTTATCAAAATCTGGATTTTAACGACACTTGCAATAACACAGAAAGAGATGAAGAGCAGGGACCGCTGGCGGTACTATTACGGGAAAGGAAGGGAAGACAATGTCGGAATTAAACCGGGAGATCGGAGGACGTATAAGAAACTACAGAAAAGCGAAGAATCTTACGCAGGACGAACTTTCGGAAAAGATCTGTAAAAGTAAATCAACGATCTCGAAATATGAAAAAGGAGAGATTGCCATGGACATTGAAACGCTCTACGAGATCGCGGACGCGATCGGTGTCCATGTAGAGCAGCTTCTCTCACAGCGATCATTTGAACGAAAGGAAATGCAGAACGAGTTTTGTCCGGCATTCTTTCGGGGAAGAAACCGTTTTTATGGATATATATTTGATGGAAGGAGCAATCAGTTAATACGCTGTGTATTTGACCTTCTCTCAAAAGACGAAAGAAACCGTGATAAAGTTATGATGTATATGAATTTTAAGGATTACGCGCACTACCAGAAATGTGAAAATACATACTGGGGATACATGGAACATTATAACGCAGTTACTAATATCCACCTTGTAAATCAGGACTCTCCGATGGAGAAGGCAAGCGCCCAGTTACTGGCGTCATATCTTGATTCAGATACAAAATGGGGACTGTTTAATGGGTTTTCATCCAGACCTATGATGCCGATCGCAGCAAAGATGCTGTTCTCAAAAGAAAAACTGAAAGAGGATGATGCACTTTTATCCTCTTTAAAAATATCAAAAGAGGACATCCGGGTGATGAAACTTTACAATATGATGGCGATCACCTGACGGAAAAAACAATGCCGGATAGTATGAAAAATGTAACTGGCAGGTTTCCTAAAAATCATATTCTAAAAAGAATTAGGGGATTTTTTGGTGAGAAGGATATAATTTTGGAGGATCGGTCAAAAAAGTTTATTTTCATTCAAAAAATAAATATAAAAATCCACTCTGAGGAAACAAGAGGCGTTTTGACAGAGGGGATGCTGATTGGTACAATGTGTTCATAGCAAAGCATATTGCACAAAAAGAGATCAGCATCCCCTCTTTTTTGTGCAAAAAACGACAAGAGGAAAGGAGAAAACGAATGACAAAGCTTTCCATGAAAACGATACGTTTCCATATGATCACAGGAGTCTGTATTGGTATGATCTGGATGATATTTTCCCACGACCGGATCGGAGTTATGTACTTTGGAAAGCTTGTAGAGATGGCAGATGCGGATGAGCTGTTCCGCTACCCGCTGCATCCGTATACACGGTCACTTTTATCAGCGATCCCGGAACCGGATCCGATCAAGGAGAAGAAAAGGGTAAAAATCCATTATGACCCGTCGATTCACAATTACAGTGATGAGAACAGACCATCTTACCACGAAGTAAGCCCGGGTCACATGATCTACTGCTCAGACAGTGAGTTTGAAGAGTATAAAAAGATCAGACAGGCTGTAACAATCCAGTAGATAAATAGGAATCATTACAGTAAAAATAATGAAATTGCGAGGAAAACGATATGTATAATTTTGATGAGATCATTGACAGACGTCATACGAATGCAATGAACACGGATGGTTTCCGTGACTATATCTTCCATGCGGATGAGACAATGAAATTTCCGTATCAGGATGAAGAGTTTATCCGTATGTGGGTGGCGGATATGGAGTTTGCCACACCGGATGTTGTCATCGACGGAATTAAAAAGAGACTGGAAAAGCGTATTTTCGGTTACACAAGAGTTTTTGAGAAGAGCTATTATGACGCATTCGCGGCATGGTGCAAGAGCAAATACGACTGGACATTCGACCGCAAAGAACTGGTAATGTCCAACGGTATTATCCCGGCTCTGTTTGAGATGGTTGAGTATATCTGCAAACCGGATGAAAAGGTTCTTTTCCTGACCCCATCCTATGCATATTTTAAATATGCGGCAGATGCCAGCCACCGCGAGTCTGTTTGCTCCGATCTGATCAACACAGATGGATACTATACCATTGACTATGAGGATCTTGAAAAGAAAGCGGCAGATGAGAAAACAACGCTCTTTATCCTCTGCAATCCTCACAACCCAAGTGGACGTGTATGGAAGGAAGAGGAGTTAAAGAAAATCGGTGAGATCATTGAAAAGAACAATATGTGGGTGATTTCTGATGAGATCCACTGCGATCTGCTCCGGCTTGATCAGAAGCATATTCCGCTGGGAAAGGTTATGCCGGACTATAAAAAGCTTGTAACATGCATGGCGCCGAGTAAGACATTCAACCTTGCAGGTCTCATGATCTCCAATGTCATGATCCGTGATGAGGGATTAAAAAACATTTGGCTTTCCAAACATTATAACTTTGATAACCCATTGAGCATTGCAGCTGCCCAGGCCGCATACGAGGGCGGAGATGCATGGCTTCAGGAGTTACGTGCTTATCTTGATGGAAACTTTGAATTTACGCAGGAATACTTAAAAGAGCATCTTCCAAAAGCAACCTTCCGTATTTCTGAGGCAACGTATCTTGCCTGGGTAGATCTCAGCAAATATTTTGAACCGGATGAAGTTCTTCCGCTGTTCTTTGCATACAAGGCAGGCGTTCTTCTCGAAGGCGGAAATATGTTTGTACAGCATTCAGATGGATTTATCCGCCTGAACCTTGCATGCCCACGCGCAACTCTTGAGGAAGGTTTAAAGAGGATCTGCGAGGCAGTCAATACGAAACATACAGAGAAGTATTATGGAGAAGAGAAGTAGTTAATACATAAATACAAAAAGCGGTTCTTCCCGCAATGGGACGAGCCGCTTTTTGTGTGATGGGTTTCTATCTGAAATTAAGGATTGTTAATGGGCTGTTTTACTGCGCTTTCCGCTGCATTTTCGCAACGAGGGCGCTGGTCCTCTGACGGTAGTCGTCGAGTTCGGTGACGATTCCCATGAAAGAGGAGATAAGATCTAAGGAGGCGCGCAGAGAACTCTGCTCACCCTGTACGACTGCGCGTTTTGTGAGGCGCATAGCCTGCTGCGGCGCTGCCAGAAGCTTCTCCATATACTGCTCCACAAATGCGTCAAGCTCTGCATCCGGGACGCAGTGGGTAACGAGACCCATATCTGCGGCTTCTTTTCCCTTTAATGTGCGGGCTGTCCAGAACAGGTCTAAAGCTTTGTCCCGGCCGACGAGACGGGGCAGGAAATATGCTCCGCCGTCACCAGGTACAATTCCGGCATTAAAATAGCTTTCCGACATGGAAGCACTCTCCCCGGCGATCCGCACATCGCACATGAGAGCCATGTCAAGACCGGCACCGACTGCGGCACCATGGATCTTGGCAACCACCGGTTTATCGATTTCTTCTAAAAGAAGCGGAATTCTTTGGATTCCCTTCCAGAGTGAATTCTTTCTTGCGAGGGCTGTGGAGGAGATATCTTCATGACTTTCGAAGAATCCGTCACCGGCTGCCATTGCCTTGACGTCACCGCCTGCGCAGAACGCTTTTCCGTTTCCAGAAAGCAGAAGCGCATATACATCATCGTTGTCACGGACATCTTCCAGTGCTTCTGTCCAGAGACGGATCATCTCCTCGCTGAAACAGTTGAGCTGCTTCGGACGATTCAGTGTGATGCGTGCAAGGTGGTTGTGTACTTCATAGATCAAGTCTGCCATAGAATATCTCCTCCTCTATTTACTCTCTCAATATACCATATTGTGGAACTGATTTCATTATATGGAATTCCACACAGAATGTCAAGCCCTTGAAACTGGTTTTAACGTAAAATTTGCAAAAAAATATTGTCCAGAATCAAAAAATCCTGAACAATATCACGAAATGAAAAAATATTATATTTTATACCACAATATGAAATTGCGTTACAGTCATATCGATTCAACCGTCTGCATACTTGCTGCGTTGACTGATTCACAACATAGCCAGAAGGCATTAACGTGCCAATGATGCGGACTCGCGCAAAGACGTAGATTACCGCAAGCAACCGCGCGAGGCGCGAGATTTTGCCAGGACACATCTTTTTTTAAAGAGAGAGCAGCATCCACCCCGCCTCGCACATAATTATGAGAAATATGAGATTGTAAAGGGTGAATACCATCATGTACGTTCCGGACTTTGCTTCCGGAATCTCAGCGTAAGCCCGGTAGGAGATCACGCTTGCCATGGATGCGATCAGGGTACCAAGACCGCCGACATTCACACCAAAAAGCAGAGGACGCACCGCACCGGTAAAGCCGGAGAGCAGGATCGCCGCGGGGACATTGCTGATGCACTGGCTTAAGAGAACACCTGCCGGAAATTCATGACCGGAGATCAGCTTCGTGAGGAGTCCGGAGATCGCAGGGATCCGTTCCATATTGCCGATAAAGATAAAAAAGCAGACGAATGTCAGGAGCAGAAAGTAGTCGACCCGGATAAACAACGAGCGGTCCTTTATGAGAACAGCGACCAGGATGATGAAAAACATGATCGGCCAGGAATAGATCCGAACGACGCAGCCCAGACAGACGAGAAAAAGCGCCAGATAGAAGATCAGAGAAGTCTTCATGGGACAATCGTCCTGTTTAAGGGAGGTCCGGCTGAGGGTGATGGCTTTATTTTTCAGCAGGAAAACGGCAGCTGTGAGCAGCAGGGCTGAGAGTACCGTTAATGGCAGCATGTATCCCACAAGCTCACCGGCAGAGAGGCCAAAGGAAGAGTAGAGATACAGGTTCTGTGGATTCCCGATGGGTGTTGCCATGCTGCCGAGGTTCGCGGCGATAGTCTGCAGGACGATCACAGGGATCATGAGTTCCGGAAGTCCAGCCATATTGAGGATCAGGATGGAAAACGGGACAAATGTGATCAGGGACACGTCGTTCGTGATCAGCATGCTGGAGAAAAAGCAGAGTGCTGTCAGGGTGAAGGCAAGCTGGCGTGTGGAATGCATTCCGGCGAGCAGGGATGATCCGAGATAACGGAACAGACCGATCTCCTTCAGCCCGGCGACCACTGTCATCAGGGAGAAGAGGAGTGCCAGAGTGCGGAAGTCAATGTAAGACAGATACTCCGGTGACGGAGCGACAAAAAACATGGAGAGGACCGCCAGAACCGCTGCCGCGGAAAGGACTGGTTCTTTTTTTATGAATGACATGGATCGATTTCCTTCCTTATATAAACATTGTGCATGCGGCAGAAGACAGAAAAACTGTATACAAAGTGCCGCCCTGCAATTCAAGTCGAACATCCGAGAGACTTGGCGCGTGATTCTGGTCAGCGAAGCTGACAAATCCTATCAGAGTCACTGCGTATCCTCGCGGGATAGGAACAACCGTGTTACTGTACACGGGTAGGAATTTTCTGAACTGAAAATTCCGTACAATACAGTGGTGGTAGTGGATTTTGCCGATTTGGAATGCGAAGCATCGGCAAAATCAGTTACTGTTTGCGCAAGGCGTGAACAGTAACCAACTGCAAAACTTCTGTAATTATTATAAACAGTGGCTTTACGAATGTAAAGAAGAAGAGTATACTGTACATGTTTGGTCACTGCACACAGGTAGGAATTTTCTGACCTGAAAATTCCGTACAATACAGTGGTGGCAGTGGATTTTGCCGATTTGGAATGCGGAGCATCGGAAAAATCAGGTACTGTTTGGGCTTCTTTTATGCCCGTATAGACAATGATGTCAGAATAATGGAAAGCGGCAGCTCTGGATGAAAATTCCTGGGTGCCGCTAATTTACGCGGAACAGCAGCGCATAAAAAGGACAGGATGTCTGCTGTTTCTGTTTGAGGGAGGAATATTATGGGGAACAACAAGTTTTCAATTGCCAGTGTTGGAAACCGGCGGGCATTCCGGGATGGAGCCCGGGACGGGGTGCCGATCGCGCTCGGGTATTTTGCGGTATCTTTTTCACTGGGAATCGTGGCGCGGAATGTCGGGATGACACCGATTCAGGGAATGATCACAAGCGCACTCTGCAACGCGTCCGCAGGGGAATACGCGGGCTTTACGATGATCGCCGCGGGGGCAGCGTATATTGAGATGGCGATCGTGACACTGATCGCGAACGCGAGATATTTACTGATGAGCTGTGCCATGAGCCAGAGAATGGATCCGGATATGCCGTTTTTCCACAGGCTTCTCATGGCTTTTGATATTACCGATGAGCTGTTCGGAATTACGATCGCAAGACCGGGCTGCTTAAATCCCTGGTATATGTACGGGGCAATCGCATTAGCACTTCCCGGCTGGGCTGTCGGAACAGCCCTCGGTGCGCTGGCAGGTAATCTGATGCCGTGGCGTCTTGTGAGCGCCTTCAGCGTGGCACTCTACGGAATGTTCCTTGCGATCATCATTCCACCGGCGAGAAAGAGCCGCATCCTTGCAGGTCTCATCGCCATCAGCTTCGCGGCAAGCTACCTTGCGGAGCATCTGCCGGGGATCTCATCGATCTCCAGCGGCACGAGAACGATCATTCTGACTGTGGTGCTCTCATCCGCAGCAGCGATTCTCTTCCCGCATCCGGCAGAGGACAGTGAGATCGAGGTTCAAGAAGAAAACCAGAAAGGAAAAAATAATTCTTCTGCAGGTGCAGCAAAACAGGGAGCTTAACTGTATATATAGTAGAAAGCAGTTCTATTTGTAAGAAAAAGAAGTATTTACGAAAACTGTATCGTTAAATTAAGAGGAAATACATAAAAAACATGGAAAAGAATATTTATCTCTATATTGCGGTGATGGCGGGTGTCTCTTACCTGATCCGTGTCCTGCCGCTCACATTGATCCGGAAACCGATTAAAAATCAGTTTATCCAGTCATTCTTATATTACGTCCCATATGTGACGTTAGCTGTTATGACGTTCCCGGCGATCCTCTCCGCCACAAACAGTACGGTGTCGGCGGCGCTGGCGCTGGTCATCGGAATCATCGCGGCATGGTGCGGAAGAAGTCTCCTGTCCGTTGCGGTGATCTGCTGTGCGGTGGTATTCGTCACAGAATTTTTCTTAGTGTAGTAAAAATACATAAAACACATATATTTAGTAAAACAAAAGCAGTTTCGGCATCTGATCATCCATCAATCAGATGACCGTGCTGCTTTTTACTTTATAGAAGACCGCTTACGGCGTTCTCGCAGGGCGTGAAAAACTGCGAAAAGAGCAGTACATGGCGAAGAAAAACGGAATGCGGTGGTCTGCCAGACCAATGCTTTAACGTCGTAAAATAAATGAGATAAAATCCCATTGTCTGAAATTTCACAATACGAAATATATTCCATTTTAGCAAAAGTGCTGATTTTCTAAGCGGAAATTTGGCAATTATTTGGAAGAATCGTACTTGTATTTGTGCGGGAAAGTTGTTATAATCAGTAGCCGTGTTGAGCGAAAAAAAAGAGTAATGGCTCATAAAAGCTGATTACATGGAGGTTTACCCATGAAGAAATTATTTGCATTCTGCGCAGGACTTCTGGCGGTCTTAAACCAGACTGCAGTTACAGCGCTTGCGGCAGAACCAGAGGCTGCCGGGGCGGCAGCACAGACGCCGTTATGGCTTTGTATTCCATTTGCAGGACTCCTGCTCTGCATCGCGGTCCTTCCGCTTGTGAAAGCAGAGTGGTGGGAGGCGCACCAGCCGCACGCGGTCGTGTTCTGGTCCCTGCTGTTCCTGATCCCGTTCGCCGTGAAGTACGGTGTGCCGAAGGCGGCGGAGACGACACTGGAATGTATCATAAACGACTACCTGACATTCATCGTCCTTCTTTTCGGATTGTTCTGTGTGTCCGGTAATATTACCCTGTCAGGTGATCTCGCTGGTTCCCCGAGGATCAATGTGGGACTTCTGGCACTGGGAACCCTGTTATCCAGCTGGATCGGAACCACCGGAGCCAGTATGTTAATGATCCGTCCGATCATCAAGATGAACGCGTGGAGAAAGAGAAGACGCCACATCGTGATCTTCTTTATCTTTATGGTGTCCAATATGGGCGGCTGCCTGACTCCGATCGGAGATCCGCCTCTGCTCATGGGATTCATGCGGGGTGTCCCGTTTTTCTGGAGCTTAAAGCTTTTACCGATCCTGATCTTCAATATGATCATCCTGCTGTTCATCTTCTATCATTTTGATATGAAGGCATACAGAAAAGATATCGCGTCAGGCTTAAAACCGGATATCAGCAAACCGGGTACTGAAGTGAAGATCCGCGGCGGCCACAACCTGATCTTTATCATTATGATCGTGATCGCCGTTATCTTAAGCGGTACCCTGCCGTCCATGCCGATGTTTCAGGATGCCGCAGGAAATGTCCTCGGGATCCATGTATTCGGAGAAGTTACATTATCCTATCCGGCGATCATTGAGTGCGTGATCATCCTTGTATCCGCATTCCTGTCCTTTAAGACGACGGATGGATCGATCCGCCGAGAGAACCACTTTACCTGGGGCGCGATCCACGAGGTTGCAGTTCTCTTCGTCGGTATCTTTATTACAATGCAGCCGGCTCTTATGATCTTAAAGGCGAACGGAGCGGAGCTTGGGATCACAGAACCGTTTGAGATGTTCTGGGCGACCGGTCTGTTATCCAGCTTCCTCGACAATACGCCGACCTATCTGGTATTCCTGACAACAGCAGGCGCATTAGGATTGTCACAGGGCATGGTGACGGCCCTCGGAACCGTTCCGGTCAAGATGCTGGAAGCGATCTCCTGCGGTGCCGTATTTATGGGCGCGAATACATATATCGGCAACGCGCCGAACTTTATGGTCAAATCCATTGCGGATGAGAACGGTATCCGGATGCCTTCGTTCTTCGGATATCTGATCTGGTCCTTTGGAATTCTTGTTCCGGTATTCATTGTGGATACTCTGGTATTCTTTTTATAGGAAGGGGGAGGAAATATGGCTGCAACGAAAGAAGAAATCAAAGAACTGGCAGAACATATCTACGATCTGGACGCGGAGGTCTATGTCCACCTTGGTTCCTCCCTGGGACGTGTATTCAACCGTGACAGAGAGCGCTGCGTCAATGAACTTACAGAGCTGCTCACAACAAGACCGCAGGGACATTTAGTCCGCAGCGAGCTTGGGCTGATCGCGAACATGGCCCGTACCATCGAGGATAAAGAAGAACGCGCGATGTGTATGACCGAGTACAACCGCATCCTCAATGAGGTCATGAGTCTTCCGACAAGCTTCGCCAGCGGCGATGTGATCGACCCGATCCTCGCGAAGTTAAACAGCTTCAACGTAGCGAACCGTTTCTCCAACGACGACCATCTGATTATCTGCATCAGCTGGACATACGGAAGCGGCGGAATCGATGTCGGCTTCAAGCTTGCGGATAAGCTTCATATTAACTACTACGATGCCGATATTTTCGCGGCAGTATTAAAACGCCTCGACGCGGAGAAAGATAAGACGATCCGTGACGCGGCGGGATATGCCCACGTCTCTGAGGAACTGCAGCAGAGTCCGGCGAGCGAGTTTGAGGCAGTGACCCATATGTCCCTGAAGGATCATATCAAATATTTCAGCCGTTACCACGGCCTGAACCGTCAGGATGCCGTCTTCTTCAACCAGAGCGACCTGATCTGTGATATGGCGAAAAAGGAAGACTTTATTATCATGGGCCGCTGTGCCGATGCGATCTTAACGAACAACGGTATTCCGCATATCAGTATCTATATCACTGCACCGATCGAACAGAGGATCCAGCGCGCGATCGAGGTAAACTCCGGATTAGACCGGAAAAAAGCGCGCCATTTCCTGAAAAAACTTGACAAAAAACACGCGCATTATTACAATTTCTATACCGGAAGAAGCTGGGGAAACGCGAACAACTACGATCTCTGTATCAACAGCGCAAGCTACGGAATTGACGGTACTGTCGATTTTATTCTGAGAATGATCGGTCGCGATAGGGATAAGAAAAAATCGGAATGATCCCCAAATGAAATGTGCTGCCGGCCTGTTTGCCGGACATGACAAATTATGATTTTGATGCCTGGCTGATATCAGTCAGGCATTTTTATGTAAAAAGAAAGGATCAACAGCATGCAGCTCGATATGACAAAAGGAAAACCGCTGCCGGTGATTTTGCAATTTACGATTCCATTGGTGATCGGAAATATCTTTCAGCAGCTTTATAATATGGCGGACACGATCATCGTCGGCCGCTACGTCGGTGCCGGGGCGCTGGCGGCGGTCGGCTCCACCGGAACGATCATGTTTCTGGCGACCGGCTTTGCTCAGGGAATCACTGCCGGTTTTTCGATCCTTACCGCCCAACGGTATGGGGCGGGGGATAAAAAGGGCGTGAAACGCAGCGTGGCAAACGGAATAATTTTGGCGATGATCGCAGCGGCCATCCTGACACTGGTCTGTGTGTCGATCATGAACCCGCTTTTGCACCTGATGAATACGCCATCGGATATCTTCCAGGACGCTTACACGTACATTATGGGGATCAGCATCGGACTTACGGCAAACATCTTCTACAACCTGTTTTCCGCATATCTGCGGGCGGTGGGAAACAGCCAGGTCCCGCTGTTTTTCCTGATATTTTCCGCCTGCCTGAACGTGGGGCTGGATCTGCTTTTTATCATCCGCGGCGGTATGGGCGTAGCGGGGGCCGCCTGGGCGACGAATCTGTCCCAGGCGATCTCGGCGGTGCTCTGCGCGGGATATATCTGGGTGAAGGTTCCATCCTTAAAGCCGGAGAGAGAACACTGGAAGATCCACGGAAGCGACACGAGAAACCAGCTTGCGGCCGGGATTCCCATGGCGTTTCAGTTCGCGATCACAGCGTCGGGAACCATGATCATGCAGTCCGCTATCAACCTCTTCGGTTCCGTGGCAGTTGCGGCTTACACAGCTGCGGCGAAGCTCCAGAGTCTCGTGATCCAGGGCATGATCGCCATGGGACAGACGATGGCGACCTACGGCGGACAGAACTACGGATGCGGGGATGTAAAGCGGATCAAGGCAGGGGTAAAGGCAGCGCTTCTTGCGGAGTTTGTGTATTCCGTCACAGTAGCATTACTCATGTGTGCGCTGCTCAGACCATGTCTCGGACTTTTCTTTACCGGGGACGTGGATATTTCAGCGATGATGCCGTGGGCAGAGACTTACTGCTATATGACTGCGATGTTTTTCCTGCCGCTCTGCACGATCTTTATTTTCCGCAATATCATGCAGGGCTGCGGATATGGCTTTCTGCCGATGATGGGAGGTGTATCGGAGCTCATCGCGAGACTGATTGTCTCCATGGCGGCGATGAAGCTTTTGAGCTATCCGCTCGCCTGTTTCGCCGATCCGGCGGCATGGATCGCAGCGGCGGTATTTACGGGTGTCTCGTATCTCTTTGTGATAAAAAAGATCGGGAGAGAGCTTAAGGAAAAGACAACTTAGGTTCCTGAGACTGGTGATGTGACACATGGCTATCTGTGGTTTTTACTTGCGGGAATTTCCCTCACTGGTCTTCTTGCACGGATACTCGGAAAGGAGCACTCTGACAGAAGGAGAAAGAGCTGATGGCAGAAGGAAAGAAGAAACAGAAAAAAAGCCCATGGTGGTACAAATTAGGAATCCTGGTGTTCGGCGCAGTGTTCTGCGTCTCCGCCTTTATGGCGGGCCGGGATTACCTGGCGGCAAAAAAGGAGGCGGACGCGTTCGACAGCCTGAGTAAGCTGGCGGCGGATTACGCGGAGGAAAAAGCTCCGGCAGATCTGACGGAGAGTGCCGGGGAGACAACGGATCAGGAGAAAGCGGCGGAGTGGGCAGAACTCTTAAAGGAGGCTGCCGGATACGCGGCGCTTAAGAATGAGAACCCCGATTACGTCGGCTGGATCAGGATCCCGGATACAAGGATCGATTACCCGGTGGTGGACCGGGAGTCTGATCCGGAGTATTACCTCCACAGGGCCTTTGATGGTTCCAAGTCATTTGGCGGAACCCCGTTTCTCGGCGAGGCATCCGGCGTGGACACGAAGTGTCTGATCATCTATGGGCACAACATGAAAAACGGGTCCATATTCGGAACCCTTGATTCCTACAAAAAGGCTGATTACTGGAAAGAACATCCGATCGTCCGTTTTTACGTCGACGGAGAACCGCGGACTTATGAGGTCTTTGCGGCGGTGGAGACGCAGGTGCTCTATGAAGATGAGGATGGATTCCGGTATTACCGCTACGACGGGGATATCCCGGAGGAGGAATACGATGAGCTGGTGACCTGGCTCAGAGGACATTCCGACTACGACACGGAGATCGTCCCGGAGTACGAGGACCAGATCCTGATGCTGTCCACATGCAGCTACCATACGAAAAATGGACGGTTTGTGGTGGCGGCGAGACGGGTTGCGGAGCCGTAAATATAAGCTGCTATCGCGCAGGTCCGCGATCAATGGAATGCGGGCCGTGCAGGACAGGGAGAAGAAAAATGCCTTCTGGGTGGAAACTCAGGGGCATTTTTCCGCTGATCCGGAAAAGCGCTTGACAGGGCAGGTGGTCTGGGGTATCCTCGACCTAAGACAGATCCGGATTCGGAGAAAGGAAGATGAGCTATGGCAGAGAAGATTTTGATCGTTGTGGATATGCAGAAGGATTTTGTGAACGGAAGTCTCGGCAGCAAGGACGCGGAGGCGATCGTCCCGGCTGTTGTAAAGAAGGCAAAAGAGTTTGATGGGGACCTGATCTTTACGAAGGACACACATTTCGAGAATTATATGGACACCCAGGAGGGACATTTCCTTCCGGTTCCCCACTGTATGAAAGGAACCGACGGATGGAACCTGATCCCGGAGCTTGAGAAGATTTTCGTGGAGCGCGACGCGGCGATGTATGAGAAGATCACCTTCGGATGTCCGGAGTTAGCGGAAGACCTTCTTGAGAGAAATAAGAAGACACCGATCGAGTCCATCAAGCTTGTGGGACTCTGTACGGATATCTGTGTGGTTTCAAACGCACTCCTCATCAAAGCGTTCCTCCCGGAGACCCCGGTCTTCGTGGATTCCGCATGTGCGGCAGGCGTGACGAGGGAAAGACATGAGGCGGCTTTAGAGACCATGAGAAGCTGTCAGATCGTGGTGAAGTAAGAAAATTAAAGATTTAGAGTGAAATGATGTGCAGATATGGAGATCCTTTTATGGAGGGGACCTATATCTGTACATTTTTGTATATAGGAAAATTCGAGGAATACATTGCTATGCCAGAGGACGATAACGTATCAGGAATACGCATCTGCGCGAAAATACAGCCTGCTGCGGCGCGGGAATGCGTTGAGATATAGGATAGGAATCTTGCCCGCATAAATTCTCAAATTCTGTAATAAGATGGTAAAAATATCATCGAGGGGCAACCCTATGAAGGAATATATTGAAGAACGGGCGATCCAGATCGCGAACTATATTATTGACGAGAATGCGACGGTAAGACAGACGGCGAAACGGTTTGGAATCTCAAAGAGCACGGTACACAAGGATGTGACGGATCGTCTGATCCATATCGATCCGTCCCTGGCGGCACAGGCGAGAGTGGTTCTGGATATCAACAAGGCGGAACGGCATATCCGCGGAGGGCTTGCGACGAAGGAGAAGTACGAGCATGAACACCAGCTGCAGGCGTGCAGCAGGGAGAATCTATGAATCTGGAAATAATCCGGTGAAAATTTGAGAGAAACGATCCAAATACCGGGAAAAGGTCTGAAAACAGATAAAAAAGCTGATTGAATTTTTAAAATATCTGCGATAGAATGGGGACAGGACTGTTCCTGAAGGTGAAATTCAGAGAAGCACCCGGCCGAAAAATTGGTTTGGCGGCACAAGCGGTAGTCTGAAAAGATGAACGGAGGAATAAATGATGAACAAAACAGAGGCAATGATCGAGAAGGTAAAAGCACTTGCAGATGCGTCGTCCTGCTGTGCTGAGGCAAAGGAAGCTGCAAACAACTGGCTTGCGGCTGTCAATACGAAAAAACAGGATGAGGCGGCAAAGGCGCTGATCGAGGAGATCGCAGCAGATATTATCCCGATCGACGGTCTGATTGCTTTTGCAGGATCTGAGGATGGAAAGAAGATCTTCGGCGCGGAGAAGGCAGCCGGAATCGAGGCGCATGCGAAGAAGATCAAAGCAGAAGGCGCAAGATTCTGTGACTGCCCGGCATGCACAGCGGTTGCTGCGATCCTGACAGATAAAGCAGATCTCTATGCACCGACATACAGCCTGACCTGGACGGTCACAGATGAGATGACCGCAAAACGCATCGGCAGCGCCGGTTCGAAAATCCTCTCCACACCAAATATGGTGGCGCTGATGGAGGACGCGGCGTTGGAGCTTGCAAAATCTTACCTCGAAGAGGGACAGACGACAGTCGGAGCGGAGATCCACTGCCGCCATTTAGCACCGACACCAGTTGGCATGAAAGTGACAGCTACAGCGAAGCTTCGCAGCATCGAGAGAAGAAAGCTCTGGTTCGATATCGAAGTACATGATGAAAAAGGCAAATGTGGAGAAGGTTCCCATCTGCGTATTATCGTAAATTCCAAGGCGATGAGCGAGAAGGCGGAGAAGAAAGCAGAATAAGAGCTGAAGTAAAGTTACAGGACAACAGGAATCCGACAGCAAAGGAGAGAAGATACATGGGAAAACATACAATCGATCCACAGATCAGCGCGGAACACCTTGCAGGTGCGGTCCGCTTCGCAACCGTATCAAACGCGGATCATTCACTGACAGACTATACAAAATTTGACGCATTTCATGAGTACTTAAAGGAAACCTACCCGTTGGTACATAAACATCTGACTCTGGAACATACCGATCAGGCCGGACTTCTCTATCACTGGAAGGGAACCGGAAAATCCGGCGCTGCGCCGCTTCTTCTGATGGCGCATCAGGATGTTGTCCCGGAAGGTGACCTTGAAAAGTGGACGTATCCGCCATACTCCGGAACCATTGCAGATGGAAAGATCTGGGGACGCGGCTCCAGCGACTGCAAGAGCAACCTCATCGGACAGCTGGAGGCTGTTGAGGCACTTCTCGAAAAGGGTTATGAACCGGACTATGAGCTGTATCTCTCCTATGGATATTTGGAGGAGGTAGCCGGCGGAAAGATTCCGGCGGAGACGCTCCGTGGGACAGGGATCCGCTTCGGAGCTGTTTTAGATGAAGGCGGCGGAGTCCGCCCGGGAAGCGATTACGGGATCGATGGGAAAGGACTCTGCACCATCGGACTCTGCGAAAAAGGATATGTGGATTTTGAACTTTCCTACACGGCAAAAGGCGGACATTCCAGCCGTCCGGGCGAGAAGTTCGCGACGACCATGATCGCAAAAGCACTGATCGCGATTCAGGAGAATCCAATGCCGTACCGTGTGACGGATACGATCCGCCGCCGCTTTGAAGTCCTTGCTCCGTATATGGCAAAAGAAAATCCGGAGCTTGCAGAGCTTCTCAAGAATCCGGATGAAAATCTTGAGAAGCTGGTTCCGTATTTCAGGAAAGATCCGGCTCTCGATGCAATGTTCCACACGACGGTCGTTCCGACGATGCTCTTAGGTTCCGCGCAGGCGAATATTCTTCCGGCGAAGGTCACAGCTGTCGTAAACAGCCGCATCCTCACCGGGGATACCGTTGAGAGTGTAAAGAAACATCTGGAAGACATCGTGCCGGATGAGGTGGAAGTCCGTGTCCTCAAGGGCAGCAACGCGTCCCCGACATCTCTGTATGACGGAGCAATCAAGGATCTTCTCGTCGAGATCAGCAGCAGGATCTACGGCGATGTGATCCCGTGTCCGGAGATGATGCTCGGCGGAACAGACGCAAGATTTGTCTATGACATGAGTGACCGTGTATACCGTTTCTCCACGATCTACGCGAAGGGAGACCACCATGTTCATGCCGTTGACGAGTTTACCGGAGTGGAAGAGCTGGCGGACAGCATCGACTTCTATATGGAACTGCTGACCAGATATGGGGAGACAGCGAAATAGGAAAGAGCGTGTGCCGGTAAGACACAGAATAGCTGAAAATTAAGAAAATCATGTAAATAAAAGACGTTTTCACAGCGGAGTATCGTTGGATATCCACGTGAAAACGTCTTTTTTAATTCAGATAATTCCTCATACTCTTCAGTGCGTTCTTCTCCAACCGGGATACCTGCGCCTGGCTGATCCCGACTTCCCCCGCTACTTCCGTCTGCGTCTTTCCCTCGAAAAATCTCATATCAATGATCTTCCGCTCCCTTGCCGGCAGCCGTTTCATTGCCTCACTCAGAGAAAGCTGTTCCACCCAGTTTTCTTCCCGGTTCTTCTTGTCACTGATTTGATCCATCACACAGAGAGGATCCCCGCCGTCCGTGTAAACCGGCTCATAAAGACTCACCGGACTCTGGATCGCGTCCATCGCGTAGGTGATTTCCTCCTTTGAGATCCCAACCTCATCCGCAATTTCCATGATCGTAGGTTCCCGGAGATTTCTCTTCGTGAGAAACTCCCTTGCGGAGAGGGCTTTGTAAGCCGTGTCCCTGAGGGACCGGCTCACCCGGATCGAATTATTGTCCCTCAGATACCGCCGTACCTCACCTAAGATCATCGGAACCGCATAAGTTGAAAATTTCACATTCTGTGACAGATCAAAATTGTCGATGGCCTTGATAAGTCCGATGCACCCGATCTGGAACAGATCATCGATATTCTCACTGCTGCCTGAAAACCGCTGGATCACACTCAGGACAAGTCTCAGATTTCCTTTAATATATATTTCTCTTGCGTCCGTATCTCCATTCTGGATCCGTCTGAAAAGGTCGGTTTTTTCCTCATTCGTCAGAAGCGGGAGTTTAGAAGTATTTACCCCGCAGATTTCAACCTTATATCCTGCCATGATAAGAACCTCCGCAATTTGTTTTCATAGAAAAATGATTCACGAAAACAGGGCAGTTTATACATGAAAAAAACGGGAGTTATTTCCTGAGAATCATTCCTGATTTTGATATCTTATGCGGAATTTTGACATCTTGTGCAGAAAGAATTGCGGGTGGAACAGAAAAAACGTATAATAAAATCAACTATGAACTGTGGAATGATCTGAAATTTTGCAAGTATAATCCGAAAAAAACCTGTCATAAAGGGGGAAATGAATATGAGAAAGAGAAAATGGTATGAACGCATGTCAGCAGCAGTCCTGATTGCAGTCCTTCTGGTCAATCATGGTGATATGGGAATTATGGCGAAGGCGGAGACAATAACTGCGCTGGAAGAAAATCTGGAAGAAGAGAATAAAAAAATCGAGGCCGAGACAGCCAGCGCGTCCAATGCGGACGAGAAGCGGGATACAACTGTGGATTCAAACGAGACGACCGAGTCCGACCTTGAGAAGGAGACCGCGACAGCATCAAATGGGAAAGAGACTCTGGAGACGAAGAGGAAAATGGCTAAGCGTGCGATGAATGCGGAGACAGTTACGGAAGAGACGTATTCGATCAGCCAGACAGATGGGAAGTTTAAGGTTGTTGGCGGAAGCTTGACAGAAGATGGAGAAAACTTAAATAGTCTGACAGATGCGTTCAACAAGATTTTGAGTTTCGGTACAGATACGAATATAAATATTAATTTTGATAATGTCAATATTAGGAGCGGAGCGCCGAAACTTACGCAAGGCTGCGAATTGACTTTGAAAGGCACATATACGAGTGAAGTTGAAGCATTTATTATTGGCTCAGATGACACATTTATTATACACAATGAGGCTGATATAAAAACAGTAAAGACAGGTTCGTACGTTATTGGCAGGTCTTCTGCTCCGAATTCTACAGTTATTTTTGAACAAAATGGCGGTACTGTTGAGTCTGTAGATGGCTTTTATATGTATGAAAATGATGTGATTTTTTTAAACGGAGGAACAATTAATGGAAATGCCAGAGGAAACGGTGGAACAGGCAGTATTAAAATAAAAGACGGTACATGGAATGGAAAACTGGCACATATAAAAGATATAGATATACAGGGGGGACAACTCAACAATAAAAAAGAGGATACGAATACGATTGCTGCAATTCAAGAATGTGAAGAGGTCTCTATCAGAGGAGGAAGTGTTTTCGCAAAAAATACAAAAGGAAAAGCTTTTGCAATTTATATGATAAAAAATACGCAGCTGACTTTAGCTGGAAATATTGATGTATCCGCATCAGGAACAACAAGTGCTTCTATTTATTACGGAGGGGCTTCGACATATCCAGTTATCAATGCGGAAAAGGTACAAAGCATTGGAGAAAATTTTTTAGTAGTTCCAAGTGATACAACTATGAAAGTGAATCCTGTGTCTAACTGGATTAAGGGATCGAAAACCAATATTGAATATTTGTGTAATAAAATAAAATTAAAGGTTGTTAATGCGTATGATACAGGTGGTAGTGCAGATAAGTATACAAATTATACTCTGAAAGCAGTAGGTAATTATATTCGCTTTGTTGATAAAAATGCATCTGCAAGTCCGCTTAAATCTGGGGCGATTAAACTCGCGAAAATTACATTGTCTTCAGATAGAACAAGCTATGAAGTCTATTATGAGGTAACAACAGACGAAGAAGAGTATAACGGAACAGTTACATATTCTGCTCAAAATCAGAAGGTATCCGATATTTTAAACGATATTGTTTCAGTAAATACAGGTACTACAGGTCCAGAGATTACAATCGGAAGTATAGAAACACCAATTGGAGAAGACATAACGATTGATACTGGAAGTATGGATGAAAATAAGACAACAACTTTAAAGGGTGCAATTACTGGAAAAGTTAATGTAACAGGAAGCGGAACCTTGCAGTCAGAGATTAACTGCAGTGGATTTTATGGACGAACTAACAGTGAGATCCACATTACGGATGGACAGATCACTGGAAAGGAAAATGCAGAAGATGCTGTAATTGTATTGGAGGCTGCGGACCTTACAGTAGAGGGTGAAAACACAAAAATTTGGGATAAATCAGCGTCTGGAGGTGATCACTATGCAATCCAGGCAATAGGTGGTGTATCAGTAATAATTAAGGGCGGTGAAATCAAATCAGATAATAATACGGCTGTGTATATATATAGAAGTAGCGGGCAAAAGAAAGACCATGCAACGTTCACGATGGAAGGTGGAACGATTACAGGTGGCGTGTATGGTTTAAGACACGCTCATCCTAATGAAATCAACTTGTCAGGCGGAACGATTACAGGTGGGGCTGATCAGCCCGATGTTTATATGGCACGAGAAATAAATGTCAGCGAAACTGCAAACTTCACGGTCAAGGGAAATTTCCCGTTCTCATCTATGCAGATCGAAAGTGCATCTTTAAAAAATGAAATCGATTTTACAAAGGCAACAGTAACAGAAGATAAAAAGATTCTGATCAGTTCTCCACTGGATGCCAATACCAAAGAGTCGTATGTGAAGCTTTTTAAGGCATCGACCTCAAATTATCAGAATCTCATCAAACATATTGAGCTGACTGGCGGATCTAATCCAATCTGCGTAGTTTATAACGCAAATCCGGTCTCTGCAGATCCGACAACCACTGAGATTTATGCATTCAGCGCACCAAATCTTTATACAGTTCATGTGAAGTATTATACTGGAAAAGATGAAAAGGATCCATTTTACGAGGAATATCTTCTGAATCTCAATGATGGCAATCGGAGCTACTTAGGCAATATCAGTTTACCGAATGGCGCTGCGGTGTGGAGATATAAAGAAAATTCAAACAGGAATGGCACTGCGACAGATGTTACAAAAACAGTTCATGAACTTGTTAATGGAGAAATGTATCCAACGGGTACGGTCCCTGAAATTGAACTTTACGCAGGTTATAGTGTTTCTATCGATGCGTCAGTATCCGAAGAAGATATTACTAAGGACTCAGCTATCATAAAAGGAAATACAGCCGGAACAACTGTATATTACACAAATAAATCTGACTACCATATATATACAGGTGAAGAACTCAGAAACGCAGCCAAAAGTACAGAAAAACGGAGTGATTTCACGCAGGTTAAAGTAGGGGAAGATGGTACATTTTCAATTCCACTCACAGGCCTCGATCCGCTGAAGAAATATACCTATTATTTAGTCGCAGAAAATTCCAATATGGATGTTTCTGATAGCCGTGCAGTAACATTCACCACAAAAGCCCGTGTTCTGACGGCAGCTGATTTTCAGATTGTAGGTGATAAAAAATTTACATATGACGGCACTGTACATAGTGTGGAAGTAATACCGACATCGGAGAATACAGGATTATTTGGAATTGATGGTGGTGTTGCTCAATACAAAAAGAAAAAAGGCGAGGTGTACACTGATGAGTTCGTTCAGCCGCATTGGGCGGGAACATATGGGGTATATGTGTCCACCAATTCAGAATATCCAGGTATCAAGCGTGCTGAACAATTATGGATTGATGATATTACAATCGAAAAAGCAGATTTTAATCCGAAGTGGTTTATCACAAAGTCAAGTATTAAGTATGGTGAGGACGATAATGAAACATTAAGTCCGATTATAAAAACTGAGTACAGTACCGCAGGCAGTAATACAATCATTACCGGTTACGGAAAAATAGAATTTGAGTTTTATAAAGACAAAAATTTGACAGAAGTTGTTTCACGAAATATCTTTGGCCATTATGATGTGCCGGAAGCAGCCGAGAATGGTCAGAGTATCTATTATATTGGAATCACCTGCACGGAAGGCGAAAATATTAAGGCACAGACAGATCCAGTACTTCTGTCTGAGATAAATGTCTCTCGCGCACAGTATACCAGTGTGGATGCTACCTGTGATAATATTCGATATGGTGAGACTCCGAGTCCGAACGCATCACTGAAAAACATTGATAGTACAAATGAATACATAGCAGATGGTAACCCGGTCAAATTTGTTTACAGCCAGGATCCTAATGGTACATTTGAAGAGTGGAAAAATACGAACAAACCTGGAAAATGGTATGTAAAGGCAATCGTAAACCAGAGCCAAAACTACAATGAGGCAACAAGTGATTCGGTTGAATTTGAGGTATCCAAAGCAAAGCTTGTTCCTTCTGTAAGTGCGGTTAAATCAAAGATCTATGACGGCAATACAGATGCAGAGGGAACGCTCACGCTCAGCTCCACTGACGGAAACCCGATCCTCTCAGAGGATGCGGCGGCATTAGAGGCAAAGGGAACCTTCACATGGATATCCAAGGACGCTGGAACAAACACTGTGAATGTTACAGACATTGCGTTGGATTCCAAATTTGAGGATCGCTATGAACTTACAACGAGTGAGCTTTCCAATGTCTCCTGCAGCGGTGCAAAGATCGAAAATGCCCAAATTAAGAATGTTTCTGTACGGCAGCTGACGGAATTGATCTACAATGGACAGGAACAGCTGCCGGAAGTCACGGCAACAGGAAGTACGATCGGTGGCACGGCTATCACCTTCCGCTACGGTCTCACAGCAGAACAGGCCGCAGACGAAACGCAGGCATTAAAAACTGCTCCTGCCTTCACCGACGCCGGCAGCTATATGGTATATTACACTGCATCCGCAGCAAACCATGATTCCGTATCCGGCAGTTTTGAAATCGAGATCAAAAATGCCTCGATCACAGGCGTTGACGCAGCCGGATATACAGGAATCTACGACGGGCACTCTCACGGAATCAAAATCACCCTTACCGGAAAAGCTGAAAACGGTGAGATCTTTTATGGTGAGTCCGAAGATAACTGCACGCTCACAGAAAGCCCTGTATACAAGAACACAGGCAGCTATACCGTCTACTACACGGTGACAAAGAAAAACTTTGACACCATAAGCGGCTCCGCAACCGTTGCGATCACCCCGGCACAGCTCACAGTGACGGCAGAATCAAGAAATGTAACCTATAAGGACGAACCGCCAGTATACAGCAGCACGTTCGAAGGTTTCGTAAACGGAGAAAACACAGAAATCCTCGGCGGAACACTTTCCTACGAGTGCGCGTATGCGGTCGGCAGCGATGTGGATGAGTACGAGATCATCCCGTCTGGTCTCACAGCGGAAAATGGAAATTATGAGATTACATATCTGCCGGGCAGACTGACTGTAGTTCAGGCAAAACCGAAATTTGAACTTCGAAATCCGGATGAGTTAAACCGCGCCTATGACGCGAAGAACACCGCGCCGGAGACATGGACGGACAGCGATGGAAACGTGACCGTGACGCTCAAAAAGGGCAGCGAGATCTTAACGGAAGCGCCGATGAATGCCGGAATCTACACGGTGGAAGTTCATACGGAAGCCGGAAAGAACTACGAGGCTGGAAGCCAGACATTCTCCTTTGAGATCAAAAAAGCTCCGCTCAGCGTAAAAGCAGTGGATCAGAATGTCACAGTTGGAGATGCGATTCCGGAGTACACAGTTCTCTACGAAGGATTTGCAGGAACAGATACCGCGGATGTACTGAACGGGAGCCTGCAGTTTACCTGTGAATATGCGCCAGACAGCGCGGCGGGCGATTACTCGATCCTGCCGTCCGGTCTGACATCTGGAAATTACGAGATCCACTTTGAGAACGGAACACTTCATGCAGTCCGCAGGGCAAGCAGTGGATCCGATGATTCCGACAATTCCGGCGGTTCCGGCAGCACAAAGAACCCGGCGGCAACGAACTTTGGAAAGAATGTTTCTAACAGCAGCTCTTCTGAAAATGACGCACAGGGAACCTGGAAACGCGATGAAAAGGGCTGGTGGTTCGAATTCAAGGACGGCACCTATCCGGCAGGAGAAAAGACCAGTGATCAGAACGGTGACAAGCTGGGATGGATCCAGAAAGACGGAAAATGGTGGGCTTTCGGTTCTGACGGCTATCTGAAGAGCGGATGGGCACAGGATAACGCCAGCGGAAAGTGGTATCTGATCGACGAGAACACCGGAATGCAGACAAGCTGGCATTGCGATGAGTCAGACCAGCATTGGTATTATCTCGATCCGGCGAGCGGAGCGATGCTCACAGGTTGGCAGTTCATCAATGGAAAATGGTACTACTTGTCAAAGACATCCGGAGCTGTGCCGCTTGGCTCCATGTACAGAGAGATCAGGACACCAGATGGATATTATGTCGACAAAGACGGTGCATGGGATGGACTTGAAGCAAAAGAAAAATAAGACATGAACAAAAAAATCCGCAGGATCCTAAAAATGGGAACCTGCGGATCTTCATGTTTATACGGATAATACGTAAAACGGAACGTGGAAGCTTTAACCAAAGATCCGGAAAACTCCGATAAAGGAAAGAACAACGCTCATCACGATAAAGCTGACAGCCGCAAGCAGCAGCTGGTTGTAAAGCTTATCTTTGTCAACAGACTCCGGCGCACAGCCGACACAGATGCCGCCGACCGTGGACGGCGGACTGATGATGACGCCGTTTGTTCCGACGATGACACCGCAGGTATTGACGACGCTGATCATGACTCCGCAGACGGAATTAAGATCACTGATGCGTAGAACATTCCGTTCTTCCATTCAAAACGCGCATCTCCACGGTGTCGTTCAGCGATGAGCCGGATGGACTGGGTGCCTATGCCGGGGCCACTGTGCTTTGTGGAGAGAAAACGCTTTCCTTCAAGAACTGGCGGCTTTCTGCAAGGATTGTCCACCGTGATGGCTATGAGGGACGTGCCGGTCTGGCGGATATGGACCTTGATCGCGCCGCTTTCTTTGTTTTCCCGACATGCGTCCACCGCGTTTTCCAGTAAATTTCCTAAAAGCACGCAGAATTCCGGCTCCGGGACCGGTATTTCTTTTTCCATCTGAGCCTGAATCTCCAGAGTAGTACCGGCGTTTTCTGCAATCTGCGCGTAGTAGCTAAGGATCGCGTTGATGGCATGATTTTCACAGTAAGCAGGCAGCCATTCCGGCATCATATGTTTCCGGAAGGACGCGAGATAGTCTGAGATCGCGTCAAGATCTTTGTTCGCCGCGTATCCCGAGAGCACCGTGAGATGCTGCCGGAGGTCATGGCGGGCGATCCGTGTCTCGTCGATGGAGCGCTGGAGATTGCGGTACTGGGCGCTCTGGAGCTGCAGGAGCTCATTTTCCCTCAAAAGTCTCGTATTCTGATTCATCTCCGATGCCATCAGGTAGAACATAAAATAGAAGAGCAGGAGGAATGTCAGGAGCGCCAGAATTAAAATCGGGTAAAACTTCATGACCCGGTTCGTGTAGAGCGTCTCATAGTAGCGCGGACGAATCAGGCGGTTCAGCAGAAAGAATGCCGCCGGGAATACCCAGAATATATACCAGGTCTTCGCCATTTCGATATCGTCCACCAGCCATTTTGCGGCATGGGTTGCCGGATACCATACGATGGCCACGATGAGAACGGAGAGCAGCAGGTGAATCCCCGAGCCCGGAAGCGTGAACAGACCGGAGGTGTTCGTCCGGTCAATGAGGGCATCCGCGAAGAGCGTCAGGTTTGTGATGCAGGAGAAGACCGCGCAGACGGAGAGCAGGATACTGAACGGCTTCCAGAGGGCAAGATCACAGACCCGATGGAAGAATACTGCAAACAGGATAAAGGACGGCAGGATCCAGAAGTCTCTCGGAATCCCGAAATCTGCGCAGACGAGGCCTCCGGCGAAAGCCCAGAGGAGCGAGAGCGGGATACCGGTGAGAAAAAGGTTCAGTGGTTTTCTACGAAGCCGGTCCTGGACCGGAAGAAAGCAGAGAACCGCGCAGGGCACCATGGAAAAAAACTCCAGAAAATACCGCATGACAAGGGACCAGAATGGGCTGTTCATACTCAACATTCTCCTCTCGTTTCTATATGGTCCATTATAACAAAGTTTTACTGTCCGGAAAGTACAACTCATGCAGAATTTTGACATCTTGTGCAGGGATGAGAAGTTTTAGGATACACAGAAAAAACGTCTGTAATGGATCAGGCAGATCCTTGTCAATGAGGCAGGAGTCTTATATGGATGAGATAAAATCTGCGGCAGAAATCCGGTGAGTGGAATATCATCGGATTCTGCCGCAGATTTTTTCAATATGGAACGTTTAATTTATTAGTGGAACGCCTCTTTCGCATACTGCTCCAGCTCATCCCTGAAATCCGGGTGCGCAATCGCGATCATGGACTCAGCGCGCTCTCTTAAGGTTTTTCCGGAGAGGTTCGCGATGCCGTACTCGGTCGCAACGCTCTGGATCAAGGTACGCGGAGCGGATACGGTGGAGCCGCCCGGGATGAACGGGACGATGTTGGACTTTAAGGTTCCGTCCTTTGTTTTTCTCGCAGAGTTGATGCAGATGTATCCCTTTCCTCCGACGGAACGGTAAGCGCCCTCAAGGAAATCCATTTGTCCACCGATGCCGGAGAGCTGGCGGGTTCCCGCGGACTCAGCATTCTCCTGACCCATCAGGTCAAGCTGCACGCCGCCATTGATGCTGATGACATTCTTCATGGTTCCGATGCGCTGCGGATCATGGACATAATCGAGATCAGCCGGGTGGAAAAGTTTCGGATTTTCCGCGATCCAGTCATAGAACTCCTGGGAGCCCATCGCGAGGTTCCATGTGGAGAGACCGGTATCGAATTCTTTCTTCGCATTTGTGAGCTTTCCGGCTTTCCAGAGGTTTAAGTAAGCGTCACTGATGGTTCCGGTATGACAGCCAAGGTCTTTTAGGTCAGACTCTGCCAACATATTTGCAACGGTGAACGGAACGCCGCCGACACCGAGAGAAAGGACAGCGCCGTCCGGAATCTCGTTTACGACGAGCTTCGCAATCTGGATATCTGTCTCAGACGGAGCTTTGTAGGTTCTTACCGGAAGCGGTTCATGTTCGCCCTCTACGATATAATCGGCTTCGGAGAGATGGACACGGTGGGAGCCGTCCACACCCTGAAGCTTCGGGTAATGCTCATTGATCTCAAAGATCACAGTTCCTGCGCTCTCAAACATGGTTCTCCATGCGAAGTTTGAGATACCGAGACCGCAGTAGCCGTTCTCATCCGGAGCGGATACCGGGACGAAAGCAACGTCTGTCCGGATATAGCGCTGGCGGTAGAGTGTCGGGAGAAGACGAAGGACCACCGGCATGAATTTTACAAGGCCGCGGGTTTGGAGTTTCCGTTCGTAGTCACCGATATGCCAGCTGTAGTAGGAGAAGCTTTCCTGTTCCGGGTCAGCCTCAACAACCTCGATGCGCGGACGGATCACGAGACCGCCGCGGATCTTGACGTCCTTTAAATGACCTTTTCTTGCAGCAAGTGCCTTATCAAGAAGTTCCGGGAATCCGCCGCCGAATCCATAATCGACCCAGTCGCCGTCTTTTACGGCTGCCGCAACGGCAGCCTCCGCAGTTACGATCTTGCTCTTGTAATTTTCCATATGTAATCCTCACTCAATATAATATTTTTTACGCGAAAATTTTTCGATTGCACCACACATGCTTATTATAAAAGGTTTTTGGGGTTAAAACAAGAAGATTATCAGGAGTTGAGATATGGAATCGATATAGATTGTATCAGAAATTAGTATATGTTATACTGAAATTGCTGCCGAACCTCCAGCAGAAAGGAGGTGAGTTGCATGGCAGATCTTCTTCTCACATTTCTTGTCTCTGTTTTAGCAGGTGTAGTTAGCTGCTACATATGCAAATGGCTGGACAGGGATAATTAGGCAGCAACAGCCTAAACGGACTAGCTCACCGTAAAGAGCGAGAAAACCCCAGAGGATAACGGCCTCTGGGGTTTTCGTTTTGTCGCATGGAATCTTCTCACATTCCTTAGCTGATTACATCATATTCTATTTAGTCAAAATTGTCAATATGCATGTGAGGGAACAAAATAGGTGTTCAAGAGGAAATAACTTTATTTTTCATTAGAAATGTAATATAATGAACCTATCTTACAGGTGGCTGGAATTATATTTTCCGCCCCGGAAAATAATGCATGAGGGGAGTCAAAACATGAAGGATTACATGAAGATCTACCAGGAATGGCTTGCCAATCCGTACTTTGACGATAAGACGAAAGAAGAGCTTCGGGCAATTGCGAACGATGAAAACGAAATCAAGGAACGTTTCTATATGGATCTGGAATTTGGTACTGCGGGACTCCGCGGGATCATCGGTGCCGGAATCAACCGTATGAATATCTATACAGTCCGCCGCGCGACTCAGGGACTTGCGAACTATATTATCAAACAGGGTGGAGCCGACAAGGGCGTTGCGATCGCTTTCGATTCCCGCCATATGTCCCCGGAATTTGCCATGGAGGCGGCAATGACTCTGGCTGCAAACGGCATTAAGGCGTATAAATTTGAATCCCTTCGCCCGACACCGGAGCTGTCCTTCGCAGTCCGTGAATTAGGCTGTATCGCCGGTATCAACATCACCGCGAGCCATAACCCGCCGGAATATAACGGATACAAAGTATACTGGGAGGACGGCGCGCAGTTCACACCGCCGCACGACAAAGGTGTGACAGCCGAAGTTCTTGCAATCGAAGATCTTTCTACCGTTAAGACAACGACGGAGGAAGAGGCATTAAAGAGCGGAAAATTCCAGGTCATCGGAAAAGAGATCGATGACAAATATATCGCCCAGGTAAAAGCCCAGGTCGTTAACCAGGAAGCGATCAACCGCATGCAGAAGGACATCACGATCATTTATACTCCACTCCACGGAACCGGAAATATCCCGGCCCGCCGCGTGATGAAGGAGATCGGTTTTGAGAATGTCTATGTGGTTCCGGAGCAGGAACTCCCGAACGGCGATTTCCCGACCGTAAGCTACCCGAACCCGGAAGCCGCCGAGGCATTTGAGCTTGGCTTAAAGCTTGCGAAGGAGAAGAACGCGGACCTCGTTCTCGCCACAGACCCGGATGCTGACCGTCTCGGCGTCTATGTAAAAGATACAAAGTCTGGCAAATATATCCCGTTGACCGGAAATATGTCCGGCTCCCTGTTATGTGACTATGTACTGAGCCAGAAACAGGCAGCAGGAAAGATCCCGGCTGACGGCGAAGTCGTAAAGTCCATCGTTACCACAAATCTGGTTGACGCCGTTGCGAAACACTACGGCTGCAAGCTCGTCGAGGTCCTGACAGGATTCAAATATATCGGTCAGCAGATCTTAAAAGAAGAGACAACCGGCAAGGGAACCTACATGTTCGGTATGGAGGAGAGCTACGGCTGCCTGATCGGTACATATGCCCGTGATAAGGACGCGATCTCCGCAACTGCCGCCCTCTGTGAGGCTGCCGCTTACTACAAGGAAAAAGGAATGACCTTATGGGATGCGATGGTTGCCATGTATGAGAAGTACGGTTACTACAAGGATACCGTAAAATCTATCGGTTTAAAGGGCATTGAGGGACTTGCGAAGATCCAGGAGATCATGGAGAACTTCCGCAAGAATCTGCCGAAGGCGCTTGGCGGCTACGAGGTAACTTCTGTCCGCGATTACAAGAAGAACACGATCACAGATGTCGCGACGGGCGAAGTAAAGGAGACAGGTCTTCCGGAGTCCAACGTTCTCTACTACGATATGAATGACGGCGCATGGCTCTGCATCCGTCCGTCCGGAACCGAGCCGAAGATCAAATTCTACTATGGCGTCAAGGGAACCTCCCTGGATGACGCTGAGGCGAAGTCCAAAGCCGTCGGTGATGAGCTGATGGGCATGGTGGATAAGATGATGTGAGATTCCCGGATGTGGGGATAAAGGCAGCGGATATCAGAACGCTGTGAAAGATATGAAATGAATCATTGTCTGGACTGGCTGTGTGAAAACAGCCGTCCGGGCGGACATAGAAAAGCTCCCGGAGAGACTGCAGATCAAAAGCAGTTTTTCTGAGAGCTTTTTAGCTTCCGGGTATTTTTTTAGAAACTCGTCTAAAGGGCGATCCGTTACTGTTCATGCCTTGCGCAAACAGTAACTGATTTTGCCGATGCTTCGCATTCCAAATCGGCAAAATCCACTACCACCACTGTACTGTACGGAATTTTCAGTTCAGAAAATTCCTACCCGTGTGCAGTAACGGCGATCCTGCAGATTTCAACGAAACAATTCTACAGGTTTTTGTTCTCAGAGCATTCTTCCTCATACCCCGAATCCGGACCGTAAAACTGTTCCAGAAACGTGATATACGCCCTGGCTGCCTTCGGCAGCTGGATACCTTTCTGGAAAATATAGGCGCTGATATAATCGCCGTACCGGTCGGCTTCCGGCTGCATCCAGTCCGGAAGCGGGAATGAGACGATATTATAGTTTTCCACCTGCTCCCGCATCGGGATCAATCCGATTCCGAGATAGTCGGAGCGCTGGATCACGTTGTGGAGCAGGGCGCGGCTGTTGACATAGATGACCTGGGAGATCCTGTTCCAGTGGATGAGCTGCAGCGTCTCGTCATTGTAAACGCTCTCGGCGGCCCGGGTCTTTGTGCTCTCACTTGGGTAGAGGACGAAGTTGTACTGGTACAGCTTTTCCGGTGTCAGGTTATCCAGTTCCTTTAGAATCGGATGTCCTACCCGGCAGAAAAACTGTGTCGGGGACTGGAACAGCGGGCGCGCTTCCAGATGGCGGAAGGCGAGAAGCTCCTGGATCTTGTCTGCTTTATGGGCCGGATACATGATAAATCCTATGTCGGCGCGGTTCGTGTAGACATCCTCGATGACTTCATTTCCGGTCATTTCCCGGTAGAAAAAACGGAACGGCGTGTCCGCAAGAGAGTTCACCATGCGGATAAAGGCATCGCTGGAGTGGGAACAGCTGCTGGAGGAGACCCGCAGGCGGTAAGCTTCCGAGTGTTCCTTAAAGGTGGTCTTAAAATGTTTCGCGTGCTCGATGAGATCCCGGCTCATGTCGAGAAAGAGCCGTCCGGATTCCGTCGGGATAATTCCGTTTTTTCCGCGGGTAAAGATTGTGAGCCCGTATTCTTTTTCCGTCTCCCTGAGGACCTTGCTGAGATAAGGCTGGGTCACGAAGAGGCGTTTTGCGGCGGCGGAGATGGAACCGCAGTTTGAGATCTCGATGAGGTATTCCAGGTTCTGAAAATTCATAGGGATGGTCTCCTTTCTGAAATTAAAGCCGGGTGTTTTGCTGCTGCAGTCATGGACCGTGAGCAGAAACATATAACGTGTCAGCCATACGACAATCCAGATAAACACTGATTTATAATATTTCGGTTATAACGTGATGAAAACGGGGAATTTGTAAAACTCTGTAGAAATAGTATAATCAAGTGTATACTAATCAACCGGATATGTCAAACCAAACAGATATAGAAACTGGCGAGTGATCTGTAACGATTGCATTCCGGGCTATACATAAGGAGGAATCACTATGAGTACGCATCTGCAGTTAGCAAACAGTACGACGATGGCAATTCTCTGTGGAATCACCATCCTGATCGTTCTTCTCCAGCCGGTGATCTTTATGATCGTGGCATTCAAACGCGGAAAAGAACTGAACATGACAGACCAGGAAATGAAGGAAGCCGCACGAAGCAGCGCGATCTTCTCTATTATCCCGTCACTCCCGATCATCGTGAGTTACCTGCTCTTGGTTCCGTCCCTGGGCCGTTATTTCCCGTGGCTCCGCTTAAGCGTTGTAGGTTCCGCAGCATATGAGACCATGGTCGCGAATATGGCGGCAGAGGCGTTGGGCCTGGAATCCATTACCGTCCCGGACATCCCGGCTGATACTTTTGTGTTTATTTTGTTTGTTGTAACAATTGGAATTCTTGGCGGAAATATTTTCAACGTTTTCTTCTTAAAGGCGTACGATAAGAAAGTCGAGTCCATCAAGAACAGCAACGCGAAGCTCGTTCCGATCATCACGACAGCAATGTTCCTCGGTCTCTACGGAACCATGGCAGCTCCGCATTTCACAAACATCGCGAATATCCCGGCGGTAGCAGCGATCCTGGTTGCAGGTATCACATCGATCTTCGTAAACAAGTTTGCGGCGAACCATAAGAAGCTGAAAGAGTTCGCGTTCCCGCTCAGCATGATCGTTGGAATGCTTGGCGCATGTGTAGCGAATCTGTTTATCTAGGAGGAAAATGATATGAAAGAAAACAGCTTTTATAATAAGATCCACAGACTCGGAAGAATCACAGTTGTCTGTGCCCTGATCAGCTTCATGGCGGTTCCTTTCGGACTTGCCGCAGTAAATGGAATTTCCATGAATATTCCGGAAATTCTGAAAAATGCGATCCCGCTTCTACTGACATTCAGCATCAGCGGTATCTGTGAGAACCTGTCCTTCATGCCGATCATCGGAAGCGGCGCGCTCTACATGTCCTGCGTTACCGGTAATGTCAGCAATATGAAAGTCCCGGCGGCGGTCAACGCTATGGAAGTTGCAGGCTACACAGCCGGAAGCGACCGCGCCGATGTCGTTGCGATCGTCGCCGTTGCGGCATCCACATTCGTGACAACAGCCATTGTATTCCTGGGAATGCTGTTCTTAGCTCCGCTCTTTGAGCCGATCTATAACAACGCGTTCTTACAGCCGGCATTCCAGAACATGGTTCCGGCACTTATGGGTGCCCTGTTGTTCCCGTTCATCTTAAAGGCCCCGAAGCAGGCCATCATTCCGATCGCACTTCCGATCATCGCGATCTTAGTGATCGGTCGCAAGGTGTTCTCCTCAAACCAGAGCTATATTATGGTCGGAGTGATTATTTTGTCGGTGATCTACTCTCTGGCACTTTATAAAAAGGGAAAAATCAGCGAGTAAAGGGAAAATAAGCGTCCTGGTCGGCGGAAAATATGAAAACGTGCGGCACAGGCGCAATTTCCTGATAAATTTAGGAAAGGAAGATCCGGAATTTCGGACAAACAATATGGATAAAAAAGAATTTGTCTTAAAGGCTGTTGCAGATAAAAGAGCCCTGATCGTCGATGTCAGCGACAAAATTTTCGGTTACGCAGAGGTCGGATTTCATGAATTCAAGACCGCGAAGCTCTACGAGGAAGTCCTGAAAAAAGAGGGATTCCAGGTGGAGATGGGAGTCGGCGGCATGCCGACGGCGTTCAAGGCTGTATACGGAAGCGGAAAGCCGGTGATCGGTTTCCTCGCCGAGTATGACGCCCTGCCGGAGCTGTCCCAGGAAGGCGGCTGCACGATGAGAAAGAAAGCCGCAGGGGATAACACGGATGGACATGGATGCGGACATAACCTCCTCGGCGCGGGTGCCATGGCGGCAGCGCTTGCTGTAAAAGCTTATATCGAGGAGCACCCGGAAGCGGGAACTGTGATCCTTTTTGGATGCCCGAGTGAGGAAAAGGGAGACGGAAAGGCAATCATGGCACGAGAAGGTGTATTTGACGGTGTGGATGCTGCTTTTACATGGCATCCGGGCGATAAGAATGCGATCTGGTCCGAGTCTACACTGGCGAATGTCAGCGTGTTCTTCAACTTCAAGGGTGTGACCTCCCACGCGGCGGCAGCCCCGGAACTTGGACGTTCCGCCCTGGACGCTGCGGAGCTCATGAGCGTCGGCGTCAACTACCTGCGGGAGCACATTATCTCCGACGCGAGAGTCCACTACGCGTACCGTGATGTAGGAGGAATCGCCCCGAACGTTGTCCAGGGACACAGCAGAGTCCACTATTTTATCCGCGCACCAAAGTCGTGGCAGGTGAAGGAGATCTACAAGCGCGTCGTTGATGTGGCGGAAGGCGCCGCAAAGATGACGGGAACCGAGATGACATACGAGCTTTACGCCGGACTTTCCGACTATATCCCGAACCATGTCCTCTCAGAAGTTCTCCACGAGTCCATGGAGGAGATCGGTGCCCCGAAATACGACGAGGCGGACTTTGCCCTGGCGTCAAAATTCTTCCATGAGACCGCGACACCGGATGAGATGGAGGCAAAGCGCGCGTCCTTAAGGAAGCTCTTCGGCGCGGACCACATGGAGGAGATTGAAGCCCACCCGCTCCACACATCCATCGCTCCACTCGTCTGGAACGGAAAAGTTCAGGCCGGCTCCACCGATGTCGGTGATGCCAGTTATGTGATCCCGACCGCTATGTGCACAACTGCTACCGCAACTCTCGGCACTGCCGCTCACACCTGGCAGATGACCGCCCATGGAAATACGGAGATTGCACATAAGGCGATGTTGAATGCAGGCGAGGCGATGGCACTGGCTGCATTAAAGACCATGGAAAGCCCGGAGATCCTGAAAAAGGCACATGATGAGTGGATGGCGGAGACAAACGGCATCTACGAGTGCCCGATCCCGAAGGAGGTTGGACCGAGGCTGGAGGATTGAATTTCTGATTCCGTAACATAACATGAATGAAGATAAGAACCAGAGGGAGAATGAATCCTTCTGGTTCTTTTTTGCAGCAGGAAATATTTTTCTGAATCAGAGAGAATCGCGAAATCACCTTGGCATTTCCGCCTCCTGATGCTAAGATACATATAAAGCGAGCGTGGAAAAAGGAGCGGAGTCAGGGAGATGAAGAAACACAAGGTCTACTTACAGGAGCTGTCAGCAGAGTTTTCGGAGGCAGATTATTCAAAGTTTTATGAAGTTGTCATGCGGCGGATCGAGAACGGAGAGCTTGTTCCGATGAAAAGTGCAAAGAATAACGGGAGGAAGCCGGCACTGCCGCTATGCTTTTGGGAATACGAAAAAGAAGCGGATCATACGGAGCTTTATGAGGAACTGAAATATCGGTATCATCCCAGGATCAATACGTTCTATTACCGAGAACATCCGGAATGCTACGAGAGGGACAGGGAGAAGCTGCAGCTTTTAAGTGATTATCTAAAGGATCATTCGGAGCTATTGCGGGTTAAGGAAACAATGAATGAGCGCAGCTTTGAGATCTTCCACAGGGAGAAGTATTTCCAGAGAGAGGGCGGTCTTGAGCTTTGTAAGAGAGTTGCGATCACTCCGGAAACGCTGGCTTTTTATGAAACATCAGAGCCGCTTTCTTATTATTCCTGTTCCAAGCAGACGCCGCAGAATATTCTGATCATAGAAAATAAGGACACCTTTTTTGATATTCGGAGATATATGAATTCCGGAAATGACAGGATCATGGGAAGGGAGTTCGGTACAGTGATCTACGGAGCCGGAAAAGGAATCTGGAAGACCTTTGAGGATTATGTCAATGGTGCGGAAAGATACTTCCTGGGGAAGAATGCATTGTTTTATTTCGGTGATCTTGATTTTGAGGGCATTCTGATCTTTGAACATTTGATCGGGCAGAAGCAGTACCGGGAGAGCGGAATCCATATTTTTAAAGAGGCGTATGAAAAGATGTTAGATAAGGCATGGCAGCTTGGGTTTTCCAGACTACCGGATATGAAGGAAAAGCAGAACGCCAACATCGGAACCAGCTTTTTGTCGGCATTTGATGCGGAGCGGAGGCATCAGATCCGGGAGCTGCTTGAGATGGGAAAATACATTCCACAGGAAATTTTAAATGAACATGATTGGTGATAAATGATGATCGATAAAGATTTTTTGAAAAATTTTGATCAGAGAATGAAGTGCGTCGGCCGATATTCGGTGCTTTGCAGCAACAGCTTTGATAAAAAGCTCTGGAAAGAATATGGGATCGAGACACGGGATGAGCAGATGAATATGCTGTTTACATTGCTCCTTTTCATTATGGAGTATTCTCTGCGGGAAGAAAACTGCACGATGGACGAGATCGCGTCATTTGTGGAGGACATCAGCTACGGATATTACGGGCGGAAATTAAACTTTGAGAAAAGTCAGGAATTTGCAAGGTTTATGGTGGAAGATATCCTTGGGAACAGCGGTTCTTCCATGTATTTTAAGGCCTTTGATTATGAAAAACGGACCTATCAGGACATCAATATCCGCTATATTGACAATAAGGTCGTGTATCTGGAGAATGGAGTCAGGAGAACCTCCTATTATCTGACGGACGAGGGATATAACATGCTGCTGGCAACAATGGAAATGGAAAATAATATGAAGCTTTCTGTTCACGAAATGCTTTTTAAAATGCATTTGGAAAAGGCAGATTATAACCGGGCTGTCGATGACATCAAAAATATTTTCGGTCAGCTGCGCAAACAGAGCCAGAAGATCGAGGAGGCAATGTTAGCCGTCCGGAGAAACGCTTTATCCTATTCCGTGGAAGAGTATGGAAAATTAGTGGAGGACAATATCAGCACCGTGGTGGAGACCAGGGAAAAGTTCCGGCTCCACCGCGATTTTATTGAAGAAAAAATTGAAGAATTCGAAGAAAAGCAGATGAATGCGGAAGAGTTCACGGAAAAAGAAAAAGCGAATCTGGGAAATCTCAGGACGATCGGACGGTATCTGACACAGACGCTGGACGAGCATCAGCGGATCCTGGGACAGCACTTTGACCTGAAGAAACTGTACGATGAGGAGTTGGAAAATTATTCCAATATGACATTGGTGCAGCGGTTTCCGTTCCGGAGTGATGTCTATGACAAGATTTTGAAGGATGCGTCACTTCTGAAAAACGCGGATAAAATATTTGCGCCCCTGTTTAGCAGCCGGATCAATAAGATTTTCAACCCGGAAAAAATGATGGAATATCAGAAAAAGCTAAAGAAATCAGATGTGGAAGATGAGTCTATGGAACTGGATTTTGATGAGGAAAAATACAACCGGGAAAAGGAGCAGAGCAGGCAGGAACGGATGAAAAAATATGAGGGCTGCGTCAATGTGATCCTGGAACAGCTGGTAATCCATAAGGAAATGACACTGGAAACATTAAATATCAGCTGTAAAGAGGAAGAACGGGAACGGCTGCTTCCAACTGCGGAAATATTCAGGGAAGTCATCATCGAGTTCCTGACAGCCGGAACGATCGATATCGGGACGATTCAGAAAGAACAGACAGACTATCTCATGGATGCCTCAGAGGGCTTTGTACTGAATGAGATGCTTCTGGCTATTCTGGAAGACCGGAGATACCGGAAAATCGGGAAGATCCATATATTCCCAATGGAAGACGGGAAACATGTACATTTTAAAAACGTGATGGACGAAGCCGGGAACCGGAGAAATTTCAAATGTTCTAACGTGGGATTTTGCTATGAGGAGAGATAAGAGATGGCATACGAAGCAGAGATGATCATATACAGCCAGAAAATATTTTACTACCTTTTGTGCCATGGAGCATTAAGCGATCTGGACGCGGGAGTCAATGATCTGTACCGTGCCTATGTGGAGCACGAGGAGGTCATGAATTTAGTAAAAAATCAGGCGGAGATTGCGGATTGTAAGATCGAGAGATACGGAACCACGATCTATCTGATGCCGGATATCGACAATAAATATCTTGGATTTACGAAGGCAGATCTGAAAAAAGAATTATGTAAACCCAATGCCACGGACCGGGACTACTATCTGGCTCAGTTTGTGATCCTGACGCTGCTTGCAGAATTCTATGACGGGCAGGGAAGCACCAGCAAATCCAGAGAATTCCTGAAACTCGGAGAGCTGCAGAATATCGTGTCAGAGCGGTTGAAGGCGGGACTCGCGCTTGAACAGGAGAGGGAGCAGGATGGAACAAATCTTTACACCGAGATGTACGAAACTGTTCTGGATTATAAGAGCATGAGTGAAGCTTATGAAGCGTTAAAGAGTGTGGAGGCAGGCAGCCGGTCAAAGTATACGAAGGAAGGATATGTGAGCATTATCTGCAATTTTCTGGACCGGCAGGGGCTGATCATCTTTATCCCGGAAGATGAGATGATCAAGACCGCGGCAAAACTCGACAACATTATGGAATACAAGATCCTGAACAAGGAAAATTACGCAAGGATCATGGAGACATTGGGGGAGACACATGAGTAAGATATCGCGGATCCGGATTTTAAACCTGAATTACAATAATAATACCATAAAGATCGACGACGAAACCTTTGATCTCGGTGGTCAGAATACGCTGATCTCCCTGCGGAACGGCGGCGGAAAAAGTGTGCTGGTGCAGATGATCGTGAGTCTTTTTGTGAACCGGACATACCGGGATTTCGGAGATCGTCCGTTTAAGAGTTACTTTACGACGAATCGCCCGACGTTCCTCATGACGGAATGGATTCTTGATAATGGAATCGACCGTTTTCTGGCGGGGATGATGGTGCGGAAAAACCAGAAGGAAGATAACGACACGGAAGAACTGGAAATGTACACATTTACCGGGAGCTATTCGAATGGCTGTAAATATGACCTTGACAATCTTCCAATCATTCGACAGGACGGAAATAAAAAGATCCTGAAGGGCTTCGGAGAATGCAAAAATATTCTGGAAGAGATCAGCAGGAATGAACCGGGAGATTTCCGACTGTATGATATGGCGAGCCAGTACGGGAGACGCCAGTATTTTTCCACACTCCGCCAGTATCAGATCAACAATAAGGAATGGGAGAGCATTATCCGGAAGGTAAACCAGAAGGAGTCCGGACTTTCGGAGCTGTTCCAGAACGCTAAGGACGAGAAGGATCTGGTGGAAAACTGGTTTCTGCGTCCCATCGAGGATAAACCTAGATTATTCACGGATCAGCCGTGAAAGTGGCTGAAAGCCACATAGTTACTGTATTTTAGCTGAATATTGCTTTTCACCTATCAAGTGAATGAAAAAAGAGCATCCATTTGTGGTAAAATTAAGGTGTTCAAAGTCTTAACAATCCCAAACAAAGGAGCCCTTTATGAGTATTGTAAACACCTTAGCCTTAGAAAGCAATAGACAGATTAAAATAAATTTTGATGGAGGAGATCTCTCATCCGATGCAGGCTTGCTTCTTATCAAAGAATTCATAAGCAAACTTGGTATTGATACGCTTTTAGAAAAAGCGTTTAAAACCAATGATCCTGCTTTATTCCGATATCATTCGGATCCAAAAAACCTGCTCCAAATGATATATATGATTATTGCCGGTTATTTCGAGGATGATGCCTCTGATGAACTGACAAATGATCCTGTATTCAAGTCTGTACTTGAAAAAGATGCGCTTGCATCACAGCCTACGGTATCAAGATTCTTTAACCGTATGGATGAAGACACTTTAAACCAGTTCCTTGCGATTGCCAGAGTACTTCGGAGGAAAATTTACAGTATTCAGATGCCACAGGCTGTTATTCTGGATCTGGATTCCACTCTTCTTGATGCATACGGCAGGCAGGAAGGCAGAGCCTTTAACTTTCACTATCAGAGCAATGGTTATCATCCACTTGTCTGTTATGATGGAATGACCGGGGATCTGATAAAGATCCAGCTGCGTGATGGAACACAGTATTCCTGCACCGGAGTAGTTGATTTTTTGCAGCCGGTACTGGATGAATATCTGCATGACTATCCGGAAATCCCTATTCTACTTCGTGGTGATAGCGGTTTTTCTACGCCTGATCTTTATAAGCAGTGTGAGGAAAACGGCACAAGCTATGTGATCCGGCTGAAGGAGAATGGCATCCTACGTGGAAAAGCATCCGATCTTGTGGATGAGCTTGATGAAATCACCAGGAATAACAAAGTGGATTATGCGGTAGTTTATGGTGAATTCATGTACAAAGCAAAGTCATGGCCTTACGAACGGCGTGTGGTATGCAAGGTTGAAAAGCCGGAAAACCAGATGGTTTACATGTACACCTTTGTTGTCACAAACATGGATTCCTCACCAGGGTATCTTATCAAATTTTACTGCAAGCGAGGGCTGATGGAAAACTTCATCAAAGAAAGTAAATCCGGTTTTGATTTTGCTTCCGTAAGCAGTCATACCAGAATCGTAAATGCAAACAGGCTTCAGGTACACGCTCTTGCTTATAACATATTTAATTGGTTTAGACGATTGGCGTTATCAGCAAACATGCGCAAACAACGCATTGATACCGTCCGTTTAAAACTGCTGAAGATTGCTGCAAAAGTAGTTCATTCAGCAAGATATATCACATTCAAGCTGTGTAGCAGCTGCCCTTATAAAAATGAATTCTATGAGACACTTTCAAATATCGGTAAGCTGAATGTACAGCTGGAATAGTAACTATTAACGAACCTTGACAGCTTAATAACCGCACAGAACTCTGTCACAGGGATTTTATACCCTTTTTGGAGATTGGTTGAGCGATGTTTAGGCTACATGGGTCAATTTTGGGATTCATGGTACAGTTACCAGTTCAGATACTGCTCCGTGAATAATTCAGGATAAATTAAATCAGGAAAAGAATAAGATCGACGAGTTCCGGAAGCTGGCATTCCAGTTTATTGAACAGTACCGGAGCAATCAGTCGAAGATCCGCCGCAAGGGGATCATTGAACAGTATTTTGAGGACACGAAACCGCTGAAAAATATGATTGATGATTATGCGCAGAAAGACCGGGACGCTGTGAACCTAAGAACAGAGATAATCCTCTATGCGAAATCGCTCCGGAAAGAACTGGATCGGCTGCAGACAGAGATCTCTGCCGGTCAGGAGAAGTTCGAACAGATCGAGAGAGAGCAGAGACAGATCGTTTATGAACAGCTCTCCTACCAGATCTATCTCAGTGAGGACCAGAAAACAGAGATCCTTTCACAGAGAGCGCAGCAGGAGATCGAGATCACAAGACTCACGTCTCTGAAAAATCATCTGCTGCGGAAGATCGATACGTATGATCTTCATAAGATCTATCTGGAATTAAAGGACTTTGAACGCCAGAAGGCGGAGGTGGACGCGAAACTTCAGGTACTTTTACAGAAAACGGAAGAATCGAAGGATGAGATCGAGAAGATCGGATGCCGGTTATATGCGCTGTACTCGGAAAATGTCAAAAATCTGAAGGGTCAGAGACAGTCGGAGGAGAAAACGCTTGCGGAAACGGAAAGAGCCCGGGAAAATGCGGAACGGGAGCGGGACGAGAAGGAGCGGGAAATCCGGAAATTAAGCGGAGATATCGGAGCGAAAGAGAGCAGAGTCAGGAGCTATGATGAGGTGGAAGACTCCTTTAACCGGGAGTTTAACGCCGAACTCAGGAGAAACCTCCTTGGGCTTTATGAAGATGGAGCGCTGGAGATTTTCCGGAAGGAGATCGATGCGGGACTGCAGGAGAAGAAAAATAAGTCGGTGAAATATGCCCGGAAACTCATGGAACAGGAACAAACCCGGAAAAAGCTTTCGCAGGAAGCTTCTGACGGAACTGTGACGTTAAATGACATTGCCCATAAGTTAGACCATGTTTCTGAGAAACTTGCAGATCTGGAAAGACAAAAAACGGAACGTCTGCGGATCATGAAATATGCCAATGTGGACGAAGAACATCTTGACAGAAGAGATCTGATCCTGGATCAGCTTGACGGAAAGATCAGGGAATTAGATGTCGCGAGAAGCAGACTGATTCGGAAAAAGGGGGATCAGGAAAAGCATTTCAGACAGTTAAAAGAGGGAAAGACCACGGAGCTTCCGGAAAACATCAGGACTTATATGGAGCAGAACGGGATCGACCTTGTATACGGAATGGAATGGCTTTCGAAAAATGGCAGGACGGCCACGGAAAATGCCGAACTTGTGAAGAACAATCCGTTTATTCCCTATTCTATCCTGATGGAGCGGTCGGTCCTTGAGCGGTTTCAAAAGAACGGAGAGGAATTATATACAAGCTTCCCGATCCCGATCATCGTGAAGGAAGAGCTGGAACAGGAGCAGGAGCATGTAGATTCCAGATTTGCGACCTATGGGAATGTACATTTTTATGTCATGTTCAACACACATCTTCTTGACCGGGAAGAGCTGGAAAAGATTCTGGGGAAGATCCGCCGGGAGATCGAAGATCTGAAAAAGGCGGTGGAGGACAAGGACGCCGATCTTGAGACCTACAGAAGCTACCGGAGTGTGGTTGAAAATCAGACGTTCAGCACGGCTCTCTGTCAGCAGACAGAAAAAGAGATCAATCGTCTGAAGGATGAGAGGACAGCCGTAAAAGGACGTCTGGAAGAGATCTATCGGGAGCAGAGCAGGCTGGAAGAGGAGAAAAAAGAGATCGAAACGCTTGCGGATACGGTAAAGGAACAGATCGACGGCTTAAAGAGAATGGACGTACAGTTTGAGATCCTCCTCAAAAAATATGATCAGTATGAGACGGACCGGACAAGTCTGGAACGTCTGAAAAAGGAGAATCGTGAACTTACGGAGAAGCAGACAGCGCTTTCCGTGCGTCTGGGTGAACTCCGGGAACAGGAGATGGGACTTAGGGCACTGGTGAAGGAATTTGCGGAGAAGATCGACCGCGAGGAGAAGAAACAGGCGGAATTTGAAGAGATCGCGAGAACAGCGGAGAACAGGGATCTGTCTTCTTTGACGCAGATGACCTCGGAAGAGCTGGAAGCGAGATACTATGCGCTGACGAAGGTGATATCGGACAGTGTGGAAGAGCTTCGAAAGTCACAGACGGACTGGATCGGAAGAATCAGCGGGAAGAGGACAGAGCTCAAAAAGAAAAATGAGGACAGTCAGATCCCGGAGAAAGAATACCAGAGTCTCGTGTGTACGGAAGAACAGTATGACGCATGGAAGCGGCAGAAAAAGCAGACGGAGAGGGAACTTAATAAAGCGAACGAAGAAAATACTGCTCTTGGAAGAAAAGAAGGCGCGCTGACAACAACGATCACGCTCTATATGAAGAATCTGAAAAAGGAAACCGGATATGAGCAGCCGGCAGAGAGAAAGACGATCACAGATACGGAATTCGAAAAACGTCTGAATCTCAAGGAATATGAGCTTGCGGCACATCAGAAGAAATTGAGTCAGCTTCGGGAGAGAAATATACAGATAGCTTCGCAGGAGGCAGGCGTGGAGGAATATGTGGATGAGCCGATTCCTGCAGAGTTGATTTCTGGAGATGGTCTGAGTTCTGCAGATGAACGGATGTCTGTGGAGAGTTCGATCGCGTCAGATAGTCTGATTCCAGAGAGTGGGGCTGACGCGCATTCGGAAACCGGAGAGAATAAAATTCTTTTGTCCATTCAGGAGCGGGTCCCGGATGTGCGGAATGAGGAAATGGATGTCATAAAAGGATACCAGAAGGAGATCCGCAGGAAGATCACGGAGAGTTCCAAGGCACTGGACCGGTGCAGGGGTGACGTGTCTGAGCTGATCCGCGTGATCGCGTCCGGAAAAACGTATGCGGATGATTACTTTAAAAAGACTTTCGACAGCCTGCTCTCCCAGACAGCCAGCCCGCGGAATCTGTTCAGGCAGTTTGAAATGAACCGGCAGGCGTATGAAAATCAGCTGGAAAAACTGAAGATCGATCTCGCTCATATCGATGACGAACAGAAAAATCTGGAAATGATGTTTCTGGAATACGTTGAGCAGATCAATGCGAATATCGGCATGATCGATAAGAACTCTACGATCTCTGTGAGAGGAAGAAGTCTGAAAATGCTTCGGATCCAGGTGCCTGACTGGGAGACGGAGAAAGAGCACTTCCGGCTGAAGCTGCATGACTATTTTGAAAATATCGTGAAGCTTGGAATCGAGACGATCGAAAAAAATGGAAACCTGACAGAGTTTCTGGGAAGAGTGATCACCACCAGAAAGCTGTACGATGATGTTGCAGGAATCCAGAACGTGAAGATCCGGCTGTACAAGATCGAGGCGGAGCGCGAAGTGCCGATCTCCTGGTCCGAGGTATCCGCCAACTCCGGCGGCGAAGGATTTTTGTCTGCCTTTGTTATATTGACCTGCCTTTTAAGCTACATGCGGCGCGATGAGACGGATCTCTTTACCTCCGGTGAGGAAGGGAAAGTCCTGATCATGGACAACCCGTTTGCCCAGACAAATGCGGAGCATCTCTTAAAACCCCTGATCGAGATGGCAAAAAAGACAAACACGCAGCTGATCTGTCTTTCCGGCTTAGGCGGCGATTCCATTTACAACCGGTTTGACAATATCTACGTATTAAAGCTTGTCGAATCCAGTATTCGGAATGGGGTACAGAGAGTGGATGTGACCCATATGAAGGGTGAGGAGACGAAACGGATGGTATTGTCGGAGTTTAAGATGGAGCAGATGAGTTTGTTTGAGATGATGGAGGAGTAATAGCCAGGGCATATTTCCAGGACAGAAAAGGAGTAAGAATGTTTTGAACATACAGATTTTTGGCACAAAAAAGTGCAATGATACAAAGAAGGCGGAGCGTTTTTTTAAAGAGCGCGGTATCAAATACCAGTTTATTGACATGAAAGAGAAGGGAATGAGCAAAGGCAAGTTTCGTTCAGTTGCAGAGGTCAACGGCGGAATCGAAAATATGGTCAACTGGGATGGAAAAGATAAGGATACGCTTGCACTGATCAAGTATATCGCGGATGAGGATAAGTTAGAGAAGATTCTGGAAAATCCGTCCGTGATCAGGACGCCGGTTGTAAGAAACGGGAAACAGTCCACACTGGGGTATCAGCCGGAGGTGTGGAAGGAATGGAAGTAATAAGCGGCAGATAGGAGCAGGATGGGAGTGGCTTATCTGCTCATGCTCAGAACTCAACTGAAATAAGATCATTTATTGGGAAAGAGGAAATTTTTATGAAACAGGAAACCATAGACAGAATCCGCAAATTCACCGATGACCGCGACTGGGAGCAGTTCCATTCTGCCGCGAACCTTGCGAAATCCATCGTCATCGAGGCAGCAGAACTCCTGGAGTGCTTCCAGTGGAACGATGAGGAGTATGACCTGCAGCATGTAAAAGAGGAGCTGGCGGATGTGATCGTATACTCCCAGAACCTTTTGGACAAGCTGGGACTTGACGCGGATGAGATCGTGAATATGAAGATGGGGATGAACGAGAGAAAGTATCCGGTGGAGAAGGCGAAGGGGAAGTCGGCGAAGTATGATTGCTTGTGAAAGAGTGTAGATATCGCCCAATGGACTGATTCTGAACAGAGGTTATCGCTGGGCATTTAGAATGAAAGAAGCACCAGAACCGGTGATATTGCCGGAAATGGTGCTTCAAGTCTATTTTGAGGTTCAGGCTTCCCTGTCGTTAAGATATTCTGCAAGGCTGTAATACAGCTCTCCCTCTCTTCCGCGTGTCTGTTTTGCTGCCGTCATGGAATTTAAGATCGCTTCCTGTTCGGCTTCCGCCGCAGCAAGAAAAGCCCGGTTGATCACATGCTCCGGAATTGCTGATAACTGGAGAAGCTCCTCCTCGCGACCGGATGGGATCCGATTTGCGGTTGTAAAGCCGATCATGACTTCTCCGCTTCCATGTCCTGTATAACCGCCGGTTCGTGCGATGCCGACCCCTGTTCTTTTCAGAATCCGTTTGAGCTGACGGCTTGTCAATGGGAGATCGGTAGCCAGAATGCTCATGATCGAACCTTTGTCTTCTTCGGATGCAGCCATATCATTCTTTTCCTGCTTCCATTCCAGAATTTTTGGACCAACAGCTTCTCCGTTCAGCACAAAGTCTTCGGTTGCACCAAAGTTTGACTGAACCAGAACGCCGATGGTGTATTCCTTTTCACCAATACAGATCACGCGGGACGCAGATCCGATTCCGCCCTTCATGCCGTAGCAGATGGTACCGGCGCCGGCGCCGACATCCCCTTCTTCGAACTCCTCGGCAGCGACCGCAAAAGCCTGCCGCACTTCTTTTTCACCAACTGCACGTTTCTGGATCTGGTTGATCCGGCAGTCATTGCACTCGCCAACGACCGGATTAATGCTCATTGGTTCCAGCCCATCATTCTGGCACTGCTCGATCACGATACCGGCAAGTGCATCCCAAACCTTTCCGACATTTAACGTATTTGTAAGGGCAATCGGTGTTTCAAGAGTCCCAAGCTCTTCTACCTGTACCAGACCGGCACTTTTCCCAAATCCATTGTGGACATAGGCTGCCGCCGTATAGTGATTTGCAAATGCATTGTCCGGTCCAGGGATGATCACGGTCACACCGGTATGATTTTCTTCTGTGTTCACAGTACAGTGTCCTACCAGTACACCAGGTACATCCGTAATCGCATTTCTTTTTCCTGTTTTCACTCTTCCGGGTACGATTCCAAAGTCCCGAATCCGTTTTTTCTCCACGTTGATTTCCTCCTTGGATTTTGTCGGCTATTTCTAATGATTGTATCATAGTTTGTGAGAAATAAAAACAGGATGAGGGGAATTTTCACACCAATCGTATTTATAGGATATTTTATTTACCAACATCCAACGGTGAAATGTTGTCGATAAGCACTTTGCCATTTTTTATGTTAATAGGAAGAAAGAACTATTAAATACGGCAAAATAAAAGTTGAATATTCATAATAAAATGGATTTATTGCCGATATTATGGTATACTTATAAAAATAGATTTGTGACTGGAAAAGTGATCGCATGAAGAATGTGAGGGAAACTATGCTTGAAAATAAATTAGGTATTACAGATTCTACAGAATTAGCAAGAATGGAAGAAAGAATCAGTAAGCAAAAAGCGCTTGAAATGTTTGAAAGTGGCTTTTTTGAGACATTAGAACCAGGGACTTATAAAAGTCTTGCGATGATCCATCAATGTCTTTTTGATGAGATTTATGATTTTGCCGGTAAATTACGAAAGGTTAATATTTCAAAAGGAAATTTTAGATTTGCTCCGCTGATGTATTTGGAAACAGCGTTACAGAATATAGACAAAATGCCACAGTCAACTTTTGATGAAATTGTCGAAAAATATGTTGAAATGAACGTGGCTCATCCGTTCCGAGAGGGAAATGGGAGAAGTACAAGAATATGGCTTGACTTGATGTTGAAAAAAGAAATCGGCTATGTGGTTGACTGGAGCAAGGTGGATAAAGAGGATTATCTGCTTGCCATGGAGCGAAGTCCTATCAAAGATATTGAAATAAAGTTTCTTCTGAAAAATGCACTTACAGATAATGTAAATGATCGAGAAATTTATATGAAGGGTATCGATCACAGTTATTACTATGAAGGTTATTATGTGTTTAAGATGGAAAATTTGACGGACACAAGGGATTAACTTGATTTAGCATTAGAAAAGTGGAGGGATATGGATGCAATATCGTTCAGTTAATGAAATAGCGAAAAAATGGAATGTGTCGGAACGAAGCGTTCGAAATTACTGCGCCCAGGGGCGTGTGAACGGTGCGTTTCTTACCGGCAAGACATGGAATATTCCCGAAAATGCAGAGAAGCCGGAGCGTTCCAATAAAAAGAAAGAACAGCCGATTACCTTGCTGGATATTTTGCAGGAGCAGAAGGTAAGTAAGTATTCCGGAGGCATTTACCATAAGACACAGATTGATTTAACATATAACTCCAACCATATCGAAGGCAGCCGTCTGACCCATGATCAGACCAGATACATCTTTGAAACCAATACCATTGGTGTTGAAAAATAAGTGCTGAATGTGGACGATGTGATTGAAACAGCAAATCACTTCCGCTGTATTGATATGATTATTGGTCATGCAAAGGCAGCACTGACAGAGAAGTTTATCAAGGAACTTCACTTGATTCTGAAAAGTGGTACCAGTGATTCCAGAAAAGATTGGTTCGCTGTAGGCGATTATAAAACAATGCCGAATGAAGTTGGCGGCGTGGCAACCGCACTTCCGGAAGAAGCTGCCGATAAAATGAAGGCCTTGCTGACGGAATATAACGCCAAGGAAGAAAAGACCTTTGAGGATATTCTGGACTTCCATGTGAAGTTTGAGCGGATCCATCCGTTCCAGAACGGCAATGGCCGTGTGGGCAGATTGATCATGTTTAAGGAGTGCCTGAAATACAATATCGTTCCGTTTATCATTGAGGATAATTTGAAGCTGTCCTATTATCGTGGATTGAAGGAATGGGACAACGAAAAAGGCTATCTGACAGATACCTGCCTGACTGCGCAGGACAAGTATAAGGAGTATTTGGATTATTTTAGGATTGCTTATTAAAAGTGGTTCAAAGAGTAAAGTAAAAGGGCAAATTCGCACTTTGAGATAATTAGATGACATACATTTTAAAGACAGGAGTAAGTACATGTTCTATACCAAATATAGATTGATAAGGATGGAATAAAAAGCATGGAGAAATTGATCTTTTCGCTGGTTTTGCTATTGACTACAAAAATCATTTATCTGATCACAGGAAGAAACCGACGGCAGATAGCGCGTATCCCCAAAGGGATGGCAATCTTATGCCAGCCGCCAGGACGACGGTATGTCGCTTATGCAGTAGGCGTATTCCAACTTCTTTTTGTTGCCTTTTTCCTCGTACTTTACATAAAAGACGGCGCACCTGCAGAAGCGCGGCTGATGTGGAGCCTGCTCGTCATAACTTCAATCTTGAGCTGCATGCTTCTGATTTTCAGCGGGAATGTGGCAGGTCGGGACTGCGTTTATTTTAACAGCAGGGAAGTCCGGATTGAAAAGCCCTTTCGCAAGTCCAGAACCTTTCAGTGGGAGGAAATCCGAAAAGTAGACGGTAACTTTGACAATGCAGTCAACTTATATCTTCTGGATGGAACCAAGGTTCTTACCGCAAGGCTCGGAATGGTAAATTATGATGTATTTTGCGATATGATCAAGAAAACATGCCCAGAAAAGATTGCCAGCTACTATCGTTCCCATATGTACGAAGAATCGCAAAAATGTATTCTGCGCTATGGCTCCGAGTATTATCTTCTGGCAGCTATGGGCATCGGCATTCTCCTGATTTATATGGCAAGTCTGGTGCCCGCAGCAGCGGAGAACAGCATCATACAGCAGTTTCTGCAGGGTGATTTCTCCCAGAGGTTCGCGCTTTGGTTTGCACCTGTCTGCGGAGTCATCAGTATCGTGTTCCTGGTTGTGATGCTCAATACAAATATCCGGTATTCACAGGAAAAAATGACCATCAAATACCCACTGCACAGAAAACGTGAACTTTACTGGAGAAACATCCAAAGAATCGAAATGGCTGCAGTGGAAAAAACGGAAAAAGCGGAATGGATGAAGCTGCGGCTGTACACACGGGAAGGTACTTACAAGATCAGTTTCAAATTCCTGACACATGGAAAAGATGAATTTTTATCCATGCTTTTCAAGATGATTCAAAAATATGGAATTTCCTGCATGCAAACAGATAAATAAACAGAGTTAAGACGGAGATCGGAGCGACTAAGCGAAAGAAAATCCGTACTGTGGACTTCTGCGACACACTGGCGGCAATTCTTAAGACAGCCAAAGCCGAACAGCACAAAAACTGCTTCCGATACGGAGAACTGTACAGCCTCAACTATTACAGTGAGGTCAAAGAAAAAGACTGTACTTATTACGAGGTGTACAGTCTGCCGAGAACGGAAGAAGTCCCTGAGGGATATATTGCCAGATAAAATAAATGCACTTTGGGAATAGATTCTTTTGTTAGTTATATGACGAACAGTACATAAGCCTTGAGGTTTAAGGAGACAGAATGGTATATTGTGATTTCAGTAATAGTTTATATAAACAAAAGATACGATTATCGGAGATGCAGATTATTTTACAGCGTTAAATGATGTTGAAAAATATGCTCTCGATTCAAAGAAAGATAGCGTTTTAGTTAAGGGACTTTCATTAAGTGAATTGGAAAGTTTAAGGGGATAAACATTTCAATCAAATTGAAATTTGCGAAGGAAGTGCAATGATAGAATTAAATTCTAAGATTAAGAATGCTCTAATTAAAATTGGCTTTATTGAGCGATATGAAGAATTATCTAATAAATTTAATGCTAAAAGAACACCTTCAAGTAATCGTTTGGCTTATATTGATAGTGAAGAGGTCATGGAGACAATTCAAGATTTAGGCTATTCTCCGGTGTTTGATGTAAAAGAAAAATTTTATAAAATCAAGGAAGAACAAATTGGAAAGATTACTTTGGAAGTTCATATTATTCTGAGATATGGAATGGTAGATTTAGTTTGGATAGTCAGAGAAAATGGAGAATTGCTTCTTGGGGCTCCTTGGGGAACATATTCAAGGAGACTTATTGATAATAATTACAGGATAAAAAAACCTATCATAGGAACATATGAGGATTTAGAAGAAATTTTGAAAATTACTTTTAAAATGTATGAAGACTTTAAGAGTACATTAACTGGTAATTAGCTTATTTAGCCATTCTGGCAAAAGATTAAAACTAGAAGGATATAAACAAGCATCATTAGCTGTATTTTATGTCAAATTATATAAATATATGATTTGTATACGAGGATAGAGAACAATGAATTCTGATATGACAAAGTATTGTTATCAACATTTTGAAAATGCTTACAATATTGGGTGGAATACAAATTTTGATAGTACAGTGGAAAGTAAAGAGACATTTAATTCAATATTCATAGAAAAGTTGACTTCTTATTGTGAGAATCCATTAAATAGTGACTTGAATGGTGTATGTCGTGAAACAGAGATTGATGGAAAAAAGTATGTAAAAGGGTTTGGAGAAATACGTATCATTGATTTAAAAAAGAAAATAAGATATGCAGCTCCTAATGTTATTATAGATGATATATTAAGTGGAAAATATATACCGCCAATAGAATTTATCGATGCAGTTTTAACAGGACCGACTTTTGATTCTGAAGAATATCAGGAATTTTATTTGAATTATTCGGAAAAAAACTTTTGGGGAGAAAACGAAGAAAATTTTGAAAAAATAGCTAAGGTATTGGAAGTGGCAGGAGATTTGGAGGGCTTTAAAGATTATATTTTGAATAACGATTTAATAAATATAGTTGTCCCTGAAGGTTCGTTACTTAATTATGCAATCACAGAAGGGAAAGAAAAGGAAGCACTTTGGCTTATTGAAAATGGTATAGATATTAATGCTTTTGACGGTTTGGAACTTATGACGGCAATAAAAAAGAACAATAATATAATTGCAAAAAAATTAATAGATGAAGGTATTGTTATTAATAGTAGAGAGATGAACGATAATCCTTTAGTTAGTGCGATTCGTTTTTCAAATGCCTTTCTTGTAGAGGAACTTATGAAAAATTACAGGGATTTGATAGTAGCTTATTCAAACGAATATGTAAGAAATTGTAGTGTTTTAGATATTGCTGAAAGAACGAAAAATGAAAAAATAATAAATATAGTTAAGAAGTATTTAGTATGATCTATTGATGTTAATATAAATTCAAAAAATTTGATAATAGTTGCTTTTCAGGTTTTAGTTCATAAGAGAATAATAATTTTTTGATATGTTTATAGGTTGCTATGGAGATTAAACTAATAGAACAATTAGGACTTAATGATTTAGATGTAGTGGAAGCGTTGATAGATGATTTAGAAAATGCCGTAAGTTTATTTAATTGATTAGAGAATATAAATGTGAGTAAAAATGTAAGAGAGTTTTTTGAAAAAATGCAAGAATTTTTTCCATCAACGAAGAATGCATACATTGAAAGCGTAGAAGAATATGGAGAAGTATTAGAAACAGTTGTAATAGAAGATATTTTTATGCCGGAGTTTTTAACATTATTAGCTAAGAATGAAGATGCTGAATTATTAAGCAATATGTTTAATTATTTTGAAGAAATAATAAATAAGAATGATTCACATTTGATTAATATTTTTTCTGTTACTGTGTTAGAAATTTTAGGAAATGATAAGGCAATTCTAAAGGTGGCTAAGCAATATATGGGAGAAAAAACTGCATTGCTCCAAATGAAAGTTGATAAAGAATTGGGAAGATTATAAAAAAAATGGCGTCCCAGCTTGGACTTCCGTTAGTGCCGGACACCAGCTATTATTATCCCCGTTTTTATCTTGGACTGCTGGAAGGCGAGAAAAGGGAACCGGGAGAAATTCTTTCCTGTGATATGTGTTTTGACGAACGCTATTATGCTGTCAGTGGAAAATTTTTTGTTGATGTGAAAGGGATTATTTATGGGATTGTTATGCTTCCGGTTATTTTGGAGTAATAAATTCTAGTTGTGCGCCCAGCTAAGGGTGTGTAGTCAAGCCGGTGGGATTCCGGTTTATCCAAGGTTTAGCCAACCAGATAATAGCGAGTCTTGGGATGATGCCGGTAACGGCATCTGACAAGCGTAGACAGCAAGAAAGCAGGGTTGAATAGTGATTGAGCTTCGAAACGTTAACTTCAGTCGGTCGACATCTTAACTGGTGCGGAAGACAATATCATGTAATGCGATATGGCGAGTGTTATGTGGCACTGCGGAGTCAGAGAAGTGAAAAAGCTGAGCAAAAGCGGTCAGTATGCCGCAAAGAAAGCAGAACACGCAAAGTCCTCTGTCCGCGCCAAAGTGGAGCACGTATTCGGTGTCGTCAAGAAACAGCTGCGTTTCCGAAAAACACGATACCGAGGGCTCGAAAAGCAGAGAACCAAATTCAATATCATGTTCGCGTTAGCGAATCTGATTCTGGCTGACAGACCCTGCCTGGCAGCTTGAATCAGTGCGCTCCTGCGAGCAAAAGCACGGGCGACCTAATTGATTCTTACAAAATGGCCGCCCGGTAATGCGTATCGTAGCAGTTGTGCGGTATTGCCTTAGAAACACCAGATGGTTATGTGTGGCATCATTTGGATGATTATAATGTTGAAAAAAATACAATTACAATGGAATTAGTAATGGATGAAGCACATAATGCATCGAAACCACATTCGGGAGGTTGTGCACAGTATGATAGTGTTAACGGACCGACATATAACGAGAAAAGGAGATAAATAGATGTACGGATTTGTAAAAGAAAAAAGTGAAAACACCCATATTTCAAGTTGTGAGGTATTGGAAATTGAGAATAAGTATAATATTAATTTTCCGACAATACTTAAAGAATATTATTTACAACATAATGGTGATAAGATTAGATTATGTATTTTTACAGTTGATGAAGAAGAATTTGGGGTAGCAAAGATTGTTGAATTAAAATATGGAAACTGTAGTTTTGAAAAAATAGTAAAAAATGACAGAGAAGATGGAATTATAGATGAGCATCTATATCCATTGGCAAGAAATGAAGGTGGTGATTATTTTTATTGGGATATAAGAGATGAAAATGTATATATGATATATTGTGACGATGTGGAGAATCCAGTTTGGGTATGTGATTCTATTAAAGCATTTTTTGACTTAATGGAAAATAATTCGCAAATTGCAAGTGCAAGCTGGACACCTGCACGGTAGAAATTAGTTAATCAGAGCGTCGGTCAGGATGGAAGCCGCTGGCTTCCGTCCTGGGCGATGCTGCCGCAGCCTTCGGCTGCGTAAACAGAGTCGAGGAACTCGTCAATCGGAACGAAGGTTCGAAACAGCCCGTTGTGGCGTTCGTTTTGGGGACGTTCCCACGAAGTATAGGGATGTGCAAAGTAGACTGCACAGCCCCAGTTCTCGACCTGACTGAACGCAGAGAACTCCGAGCCGTTGTCCACGGTAATGCTCTTGAAGACCTGTGAGAACTTGTCTCCGAATTCTTCCCTGAGTGACTGCATGGCGTTCAGAACGGAGTCTGCATCCTTGCCGGGGATCCGGATGGCAATCTCCATATCCGTTCCGGTGCTGAATCTCCGCAAGATTCAGCGCGCTCTTTTGAGAATGCTCGCATATCTTCTGGAGATTCTGGCTCAGAACAAAAATTGGGCACTTGTTCAGTGGACATTATGTAAACACCGAAAAGGTTTATCGGACGACGGACGGCGGAAAAACCTGGTACGACATTACGCCGGAGCCTGGCGCGTAGTCGGATCGGAGACAGAATATACGGAGCTGTAATGTTCTCCCGGAAAACAGGCTGCCGTAGCGAGATAGGGTACTGCTGGGCAAGCGCGGCAGCTGGATGGCCGAGCTTGCCGAAGGATCTTATAGCTTGGCTGCCGGTAAAGACAATGGAATGATGTTTGAAAAGCCCAACTGCAAATTGCAGTCGGACTTTTTCACACCGGGGCCCCAGGAATTAAGCCTTGACACTTCACATTTTAGATGATACGACCGTGGCAGAGGAATCAATTTCCTCTGCCATAATTTTATATTGATCGGACGATGAAATCGGGAGAGATCGCTCAGGCGATGCCGAAGGGGAACGCAGAAGCTCCCAGGCAAAAGGACCGGTTTCAGACGACGCTCCGAAAAGGCCGGGCGGCAGCGCCCGACCACCGAAGGTGCAACCTCACAAAGCGGAGGGAATCTCTCAGGTAACTCAACGGGGGCACAAAACCGTAAAGGGCGGTTTTGTGCCCTTTTTTGCTGTCCTAAAAAAGAAACGGAGGAGCGGTATAGCCATCACTCCGAGGCGATGTCGAGACCGGCGTCCCCGCCTCCGCCGGGGACGGAGATCTCCGCCTCGCCCGCGATCTCGCTGGCGGTCTTTTCTTCGCCGTTTTTTTCCTCCTCGTCCTCAAAGAGGGAGTCGTACTTCTCGCCGTCTCCCTCTTGCAGCATGGCCGCGGTCTTGGCCGCCATGTAAAGCTCGTGGCTGTATTCCATCAGCCGCTGTTCATCCTCCGGAGGGACTTGGCCGCCGGAGGCGATGCGGTGGTAGATCTCCAGCATCTTGCCCATCTCCTCTGCGGCCTTCGACAGAGCATTGCCCTGCTGCTTTGCAACCTCGGCGTTGTGGATGGCAGTCTCCCGCTCGATGATGCTCTCCATCACGCCCTGGGCCTCGTTGTATTGCGCGTCCACGGCGGACAGCTCACGGGAGATCTCCACACGATCCACATTGGGCGCGCCGCCCTGCTGGCAATTTTTGAGCGCCTGCGACAGGTCGCGTTTCCGTGTCCACAGCGTATCCATCTGCGCGGCGTATGCCTTCTTCGCATCTTGAATTTTCATTGCGGAACCTCCTGTCTAAATGTTTTTCATATCCTTATTATCGACAGAAAAATGTTTTTCATATCCTTATTATCGACAGAAAAATGTTTTTCATATCCTTATTATCGACAGAAAAGGGTCCGGATTTAAGCCGGAGCACGGAAAACAGGACAAAAGCTTAACTGATCGTGGGCAAGACCACTGCCGGACCGCCCTTCCTCGACAAGACCTTGTGGGAACAAACGCTCCGGTTGAAACCGAGAAGGGGAGAGAACATCATGAAAAAAGCGATTGCTTTGCTGCTGACGTTTGTAACGCTGCTGTCCTTCGCGAACGCCAAGGAGGATCTGGCCGCTGAGGATCTCCATATCCCGGGCACCGGTTAAGGCTGATCCATCGCTGTCAAGAAGGGAAAAGCGGGGCGGTCCCTTTCGCCCTCATTTTGCGTGTCCGCGCGCGTTTGTCATGCGCCGTTACCCAAACCGGATCATGGCGAAGGGAGTTCCGCGTATTTAATGTGCACTGAATAATAGAAAAAGCCTTATATTTCAATCCATAGAAGCCAATCCGTGGTATAATAGGAGCAAGGGAACTGGCAAAAATCCAGCAAAAATCTTGCACCTGGAGGGCAACTATGTATCGTTACAGCAATGGCCAGATCAGCTTGGCGGATTTCAAACAGCCGGTGGATATGAATCTGAAGGAAAGCAACCGTTGGGTAAAGAAAGCCCAGACGATCCCCTGACTGGAGATCGAGAAGCGCTACGCCGCACTATTCACCAACCGGAAAGGCAATGTGGCCAAGCCGCTGCGTCTGGCCTTGGAGGTCTGCATCATTCAGGCGGAGTATGGCTATTCTGACGAGGAAACCGCGCTCCAGATCCAGGAAAACCCATATCTTCAATATTTCTGCGGGTATCCTGGCTATGATAACGAAAAGCTGCCCTTGATTATGGGCAAAGCTATGAAACAGCAGTACGAGATCTTTATGGTGATGTGCCTTTTAGACAACGTCAGTACGAGGCTCTTGTAGATGGGCAGTGGGTTGATGGTGTTGCTGATAATGTAGTGCAAATTGGTGGAAAAAACACTGCAATAGAAGCAAAGTATGTTGATGATTGGGCAGCTTCGCTTCGAAATCCTCTAAGCCCTAATGGTACCAAACCGTGGGCTTTGGCTGAACAACGAAAGATGCTAAATCAGGCTCAAAAGTACAACTCTGCTTTCGATCAGATAATCTATCATACAAATAGCGTTGAACTAGCAAATTACTACAGTGATATGTTCAAAAATGCGGGTATTACAAATTGTTAAGGAAACAATCGGAGTTGGTGTAAACGAAAAAGCAGTCTTGCGGTTTT